>JACCDH011596307.1_pt1 | contig 13984 bp, 17 predicted proteins | sample 7442481 | NCBI WGS metagenome assembly JACCDH01 (sample SAMN15323433, study PRJNA562643) | freshwater metagenome | isolation source: river surface water | place: USA:Blue River Watershed | collected 2017-08-15
ATGGTTTGCAGATTTTCCGGTGTCTTCGGCCGTTCGTGATTATATAGTGGCACAGGGCCTGGCGGCAGTTCCTGGGCTCGAAGTGTGGTATGGAAATGTTGCCGATATTCCTGGTATCACCACCGCCACTAGTGTACGTACAAAAAACCATCCAACCAATCAGTCGTGGGTTGTGACCGAGCGTATCGAACCAGAGTGGCTCTTCCCGCAGGTAACAAAATATTTCCCCAGCTTTTTCGCGTACTGGCAGGAAGCGAGTCGGTATTTATAAAATGTGTCTTATGTGGGTCTGATATACTAATCAAGTTTGTATGTCTGAAAAGAATCCATTTAGAAAAATTAGTGAAGCAAAGAGTGAAATTGCTACCACTCGTATTGAAAAATCAGTACCTGAAGCGTTAAATCCTCGTGGAGAACGAGGTCAAGTTGTGAACGATATGATCATAATGACAGAGACACTTGGTGTCACTGAAGCTGTGGAATTAGAACCGCTGCGCAAACTATTTGAGGCACGTATTCGACGTCACATATTGGAAACGTATAACAAACATTTAGTTGGAAGACCAGGGTCACCAACTCACCATGTCTTTACTGAGATGGTAGAAAAAGATATGCGACACGGTTTTTCTTTATATTTGACAGCTTGGTACCGTGAAATGATGGAAACTGCACCAAAACCTCATAAACCGATTAAAAAAGACGTACGGTATCAAGGAAGAATCCGTGCCATAAAAGAAGTGGATCAAGTTTCCAATGATCAGTATCAAAGAGACTATTTGACTCATGGAGCTGATGTGGAATTAACAAATTCTGATGAAGAGCATGGTTTTGTGCGTGATGAAGCTATTGAAGGATACTCTACCCAATACCAATCAATCTATCCTGATAATGCAGAAGAAAGCGCTAAAGCCGCGTATATGTTTGAGACGTTACGTATTTTTGAGTCTGAGTTTTTTGCTAATCTAAACACTGCGCTTGCAAATAAAGTTTCATTACCCAAAGCACTTGATTTTGCTCATTTTTGCTACGGCTTACGTGCAGATTTAATTCCTGAGATGCAAGAGGAAGGTTTAACTCCACAAGAAACCGTGACATATGGAGTACAAAATCGCATTAGTGCGGAGTTTACGTTTGCTTCATGGAAAGAAATTGGAAAAAAATTAGAAGACCGGTATCAGCCTATTGATGATCGTGGTAATAAACATCCGTGGGTGCGTACTGAAAAAATGGTTCGTAATTATGTATTCAAATATCCTGAAACAATTGAGCAGGGAGTACAGGTGCTCGATGAACAGCTCCCTGAATTGATGGTTACATATCCTCATATACCGAAACGCTTGTTGATTGAATTGTGTCTAAAAAATCCTTCTGCGTTTGTCGAAGAAATAGAAAATTTCAATCAAGTATTTAATGAATGTATTGATAGTTTTATTGTGCCACAGACCTGGATCGCTAATCTGTCACGTAAAAATGTGTTTCGTCATTACCAGTTAGAACCAGAAGCAATGGTTGGATTTTTTCGTGGTGGAAGTAAAAGTACAAAACCATTTGCTGAAGCCTTACAAAATGCCGAATTTGTTCATGCAAGTATTCGAAAAATAGCTGAATCTGACGGTATTCCTGTTTCGTTTAATGTGACTCGCCATATCTTACGAACATACCTACTTCGAAATATTCCGCGTACAAAAGGTATAGAAGAAGCAAGAAAGGTCTATGCTCGAGATCAAAAAAAAGAGGGTGCAGTATATGAAGAAGTTGAGCGACAATACCCTCATTTGCATCCTCATTTGCACATGGATGATATTCGTCGTATTGCAGAACTGGGGTATGGAACTACTCCTGAAGAACGTGTTGAAAACGGTGCTTTGTTAGTAGAATTGATAGGTGAAGGTAAGAATCCATCCGAAGCTGGTTTACAGATGGATGATTGTATCGATTTGTATTATTCGTATATTGATGCAGGTTTCCCTCAAGATCCAGTATCATTACAACATTTAAAAGATGCAATTTCTATGGACTCGCAAAATCCAATCATGTTCTATGAAAGTGTCTCAAAAAAAGAGTGGCCAAGTCATGTGCCTGTCATTAAATCAAGACTTGAAGATAATGACTAGACATATGCATACTATTGCCGTACAATAATTTTGGACTGAGAGGAAAGAGTATGTATCCGGCTTTGCTGATCGCATACTCTTTTGGTTGAGTACCCCTCTCAGTCCGCCCTGTCGCTTGCTATTATTGCAGGCGATTTTTTGTACGCCAAGGAATGATATAGCTGGTGGTCTTCATATATCTGGTATACGCTTCAGGGTACTTCTCGAGGAAAATGCGTTCGAGCATTGGGCCGGTGACTTTGGTGACGATATAACTAATGAGCAGTGGACTGAGGAGGGCAATGATGCCGTACGGTAGAGGGAGTACTATCACCGCGAGTCCAAGCCAAATCAAACACTCACCGAAGTAATTGGGTCTGCGACTATAGTGGAATAGTCCAGTTTGCATTATTGGTGCAACTTCGGTACCGGCGCGCTTGCGGGCGAGAAATTGGTCAAGCTGGTAATCTGCAATTGTTTCATACAGTAATCCAGCAAAAAAGATGCAGGTACCAAGAATGGTAAATAACAGTGACGGTTCGTCAATGGTACTCACTGCTACCAAAAACGGTAGCGCAATGATCATAATAATGACACCCTGCAGTAGATTGATTTGGATAAAACTGCGGGTTAGGAAATACACCTTACCTTTGGTCATCCAGGCCGTTCGCCAGGCGGCGTAGCGTGCATCTTCTGGCTTTCCGGCATTTTTGCGATAGATACGCAGGCCGAGTCTAGTGGCCCATACGCCCATGAGGCCGGCAATGAGGTATCCGGTCGGGGCAATACTGCCAGTATCCAAGAGGAGTCCCACTGCCGCAAAGAAAAAAGCTGGTCCGTAGGCAATGTCCATGACGCTATTGTCTTGGCGCATAATAGCAATCAAAAATACAAAACTCACATAGACGAACAAATAGAGTCCAAAGAGCAACATGTTGATAAGAAGGGTATCTGTCATATGGCTTTAGTGTAACAGGTGTTAGAATACTAACAACATGCCTCGGGTGAGTACCGTAAAAACTGATGAAGAAGTCACAGTGCCAAAGAAGCGGGCGCCGCGAAAACGCGTGGTTGCAACTGATGAAGAAGGAGTTACGCCGCGACCACGAGCACGACGGGCTCCGGTTAAGCGCACTGCAGAGACTGTCGTATCTGAGTCCGAAACAACAGAGCGAGAGCCAGTGCGTCGCGCACCGACACCATTACGGGCCGAACGCCAAGCAGCCAAGCACTCTTCAAAAATCCTAGTTATTGCTACCGTTATACTCGTTATTTTTTCGGGTGTCGGGATTGCAATTGGTATGAGTGATCAGGGTGAGATAGATGTGGTCGCAGTAGTAAACGAACGGAATGAAAAAATTGGCCGCGGTGAGGTACGTGATGGTAATAATGAGGCTGTCACGCAAACAGTACCAGTACAAAATACCGATACCCGACCGAATGGTGGATTGGTACCAATGGATCCGTCAGAGGTACCACCTCCAGCAGTCACTGAGACACCAGTAGAAGTGGCGAGTACTACTGCCACCACGACTGAAGAAACTGTAGCCGATACTGAGGTGGATCCCACTCCCGCTGATGCATCAACCGAGCCAGCGCCTACGCCGGTAGAGTAGCTTTTTTGGTACAACTCGCACAGCGACACTGCTTTGGCTTGATGTACGTCTGCCAAAATTCTTTACCATAATTATATGTTAGTTCCTCACCAGGCTTGATAGCGCGTTTGGCGTAGATGTAGATATGTTCTTCACTGTCATCAATTTGGGGTTCGCAATTGGGGCGACAGGCGTGATTGATGTACCGCGCGATGTGTTCGCGACCACGTCCATCAACTGTGACAGTGTCAGTCAGCTCAAATAAATATTGTCCACCGCGTTGATTTGCTTCATCGACGGAGATTTTTTCGCCCGTGTACTCGATCACCAGGTCACCTTTTTTCCAGGCTACGTTGGTAAATAATCCGAGTCCGTGGGTACCACGCTTTACACTGAATGATGCTGATTTCATGATGGCAGAGTATAGCATAGTCAGATGGTGTGCAAGATTAGAGTTTGTGAACAGAAGTAGTAATCAGTATCAGTGTTCTGACTGGTATACTACACCCGTATGCATGACGCTCTTTCAAAGTACATTCGTGCGGCAGATTATCTCTCCGCTATTCAAATTTATTTACAAGGTAACTTTTTACTCGAACAACCCCTCGCCCCAGAACATATAAAGACGCGGCTCCTCGGACACTGGGGGACTTGTCCTGGTATCAATTTCACCTACGCACACCTCAATCGGGCGATCATTGCGCATGATTTGCAAATGCTGTTTGTCCTTGGTCCTGGGCACGGCTTTCCGGCTATTCAAGCCAATCTATTTTTAGAAGGCACACTTTCAGCATATTACGCTTCTATGCCACGAACTGTGCTTGGTATGTCTCACATGGCCGGGCAATTTAGTTGGCCATACGGGTATCCTAGTCACAGTAATCCCGAAGCACCTGGAGTTATTCTCGAAGGTGGGGAACTCGGCTATTCCTTGTCCACTGCATTTGGTGCGGTGCTCGATAATCCCAATCTAATCGCTGCATGTCTCATTGGTGACGGAGAAAACGAAACAGGACCATCAGCTGCTGCATGGCATGCCAATAAGCTGATTGATCCCGCGACCAATGGCGCGGTGTTGCCGATATTACACGTAAATGGGTACAAAATTTCTGGGCCAACCATTTACGGTCGTATGAGTGACGAAGAATTAATCGCGCTCTTTACCGGCTATGGGTACGAGCCACACATCGTGGATTCGTACGCCGAAGAAAATGTACATGAACGAATGATTGCGGTACTGGACGAGGCTGTATCGGCCATTCGCTTTACCCAGCATGTAGCACGAGAAGGTAATCTCCAAAAGCCACCACGTTGGCCGATGATCATTTTGCGGACTCCAAAAGGGTGGCACAGTATTGATGCATTAGATGGCAAGCGTCTCGAAGATAATCATGCGTCTCATCAAGTCATTGCCGAATTTGCCAAAACCAACCCAACCCATCTCGCCGCACTTGAAACGTGGCTACGGTCGTATCACTTTGACGAGCTTTTTGACGGAACAAATTTTGTCGCTGACATTGAATCGCTTGTACCGCGAGCTGATCGTCGTATGGGGGCTTGTTCACATACCTTTGGCGGTGATCCGCACTACCAGCCGCTCGTACTACCGTCGGTTGAAGAGTATGCAGCTACCAATACCTGCAATCTCGATTCGCCGATCTGTGGTATGGAAAGTAGTATGGAAAAGATCGGGGCATACCTACGTGACACCATGAAGTTAAATGCTGGCACAAGGAACTTGCGGTTGATGTCTCCGGACGAAACCTACTCCAACAAAATTCACGCCGTTTTTGAAGCGACGACTCGAGCGTTTGTGTGGCCTCTTAAACCATGGGACAAAGACATCTCGCGTGATGGTCGAGTGCTCGAAATGTTGTCTGAACACACACTACAGGGACTGTTGCAGGGTTACATCTTAACTGGCCGGCACGGGCTACTAGTATCATACGAGGCGTTTGCACAGATTATTGCCAGTATGACCGATCAGTATGCCAAGTTCCTCAAGATTGCGCGGGCAGTACCGTGGCGGGGGACAGTGGCATCACTGAACTACATCCTCACTTCAACAGGGTGGCGCCAAGAACATAATGGTTTTTCACACCAAAATCCAGGTTTTATCGATGGCGTACTCCAGCGACAAAGTAATTTTACGAATGTGTACTTTCCAGCGGATGCCAACTTGGCATTGGCAGCGTTTGCACGAATGATGAGCAGTAGTCAGGAGATTAATGTGATGGTGTGTGAAAAGCGCCCGTTGCCGATTTGGCGCACGATGCGTGAAGCAAGGGCTGATATCGAAAAAGGTTTGGCCATCTGGGATTTTGCGACCGACGAAGACCCGCATATGGTGTTTGCTTCCGCTGGCGATTATCCAACCCAAGAAGTCTTGGCAGCGATTAGTATCGTACGCCAAGAAATTCCAGCATTTCGTATGCGGTACATCAATATCAATGCGCTGTCTGGCATTGGACTTGGTAATGCCGAACACGAAATCAAGCGTCACGAGTTTGCTGACTATTTTACCGAAGACCGACCCGTGCGAATCAATTTCCATGGCTACCCGCAGACGGTCAAGCAAATTCTCTTTGATTACGGTGTTGACGCCACCCGCTTTGTTGTACACGGCTACGAAGAGAGCGGCTCTACTACAACGGCATTCGATATGATGGTGCGCAACCATGTAGACCGATTCCACCTTGCGATGGAGGCCTTTGCTATCGCCGAAGACCAAGGGGTGATTAGTGCCGGAGAAGCAATGCGCCTTCGAGAAGTGTATGAAGAAAAGTTGTCTGATCACCGTGCCTATATCATCGCTCATGGTGATGATCCGATCGAAATTACCAACTGGACATGGCAATCACGTTAATCGTTAACCCAGGATCTTCCTCAAAAAAGTATACGCTCTACCGAGATGAGCGGCCGTTGGTGTCGTATAAATTTGAACGCAACGAACAGTCATACGAGCTTTGTCTAGAAAAGCAAAATGGGGCAATGCTCTGCGAGCGTATCACTGCGAGTTTGTTCACCGAGGCGCTTACGCAAGTGCTGAGTAGGGTCGAGGCTGACAATCTGTTATTGCCTGGTGAAGTCATTGCGCGGGTAGGGGTGCGTGTCGTAGCGCCGGGTACTTTTTTTCAAAGTCACCGCATTGTTGATGATGCGTACTGTGCTGCGTTGACGGCACGGATCGCGACTGCTCCATTACATATCCCGCATACCGTCGCAGAATTGCGCGCACTTACCAAGCACTTACCAGGCGCGGTGATAGTCGGTGTATCTGATAGTGCCTTTCACAGTACGCTACCATCATCTGTGCGTACATATCCAATCGCTACTGCTGATACGCTTGAGTACGACCTCTACCGCTTTGGCTACCATGGATTGTCAGTGGCATCCATCGCGCGACAACTCCCTCGTATATTACCTGGTCAATCGCGGGTGGTGGTGTGTCATATTGGTAGTGGCATGAGCATGACCGCGCTCAAAGACGGAGTGAGTATTGAAACTACTATGGGCTTTGGGCCAGGAAGCGGGTTGATGATGGGGGCGCGAGTCGGCGATATCGAACCAGCGGTGGTACTTGAATTGCAACGAGTCAAACACTTTAGTCCTACTGATATGCAGGCATACTTACAGACACAGGGTGGTTTTGTAGGACTGACAGGCGAGGCAGACTTTAGACAATTGCTACACCGCTCTGCAGCTGGTGATGCGTCAGTGGCAGAAGCTTTCGCCGTGTGTCGGCACCGTTTTCAAAAAGCCCTCGCTGGTATGCAGATGGCACTCGGGGGATTAGATGCAGTGGTACTGACCGCTACTGCAGTCGAACGAAGTTCTCAGTTACGTACCATCTTACTGGCTGATTTGACCTGGTTTGGCATTACACTCGATGAAGATCGTAACGAAGCGACCATTGCAAAAGACGGCATCATTTCGACTGGCGACTCACCCGTGTGGGTAGCTGTCATGCGTACGAATGAAGCCGGTGAACTATTGCGTGAGACTATCAAGGTTGCTACACAGTAGATAACCACAAACCCCTCGTCACTACCGTAACGAGGGGTTTGTGGTTACATTTGTCCCAGCAAGATGCTGAGATCGGTGGTGGATATGCGACCATCGTTATTCAGGTCACCGCGTTTATTCATGGTAGTTACGTAGACAAAGAATATACTAAGGTCAGCCAAGGTCACTACCCCATCACTATTAAGGTCGCCGGTTAAGAGGGGGTTTCTTACGGTAATGGCACTGTCTATAGCGCGTACGGGTGTAGTAGGACTCGTTACTACCGTAAAGATGCTATCAATCGAAGGAGCTAATTCTACTTCAGTACCGATACCATCATGTTTCAAAATCTGTGCGTTACTGATTTTGACAGGGGTTTCACCTCCTGACTTGGTGACAAAAGTAATCGTAATGAGTTCACCACGACCAGTAAAACCACTGGGGAGTGTGGTACCACCAGCGAAATGAATAGTACCTTCACCATTTTTGTACCACGGTTCTTCGGCCCATAGGTTGGCAATTGAGGTGTTGTAGTCAATGCTTGTTACACTGAGGTGTTCTGGGTCAAAGGTGACGACACCGGTAAAGGCGTTGACTGGTGTGAGTGATGACACGTGCACGGTGGTAGTAAATGATTCTCCGATGGACACAACCGCGGCAGTCGGTGTGAGTTCCATGCTGGTTTGTACGACACTGGGCGAAAGTGACATCACAAAAAAACTAAAGGAGGTCAAGAATCCCACAACGGCACTCGCTGCCAATGTGGCGGGTACAATATTGCCAAGTGTGTGCTGTCTGCGTTGCATAGGTAGTATCACTATTATGACACAATTCGGTATACTATAGACATGTCCCTGTTTGAAACTATTATGGTTGTTTTGTTGGAATTGGCGATGCTTTTTGGTTTTACTGATTTTTCTTCATCTACTGCAGTGACACCGACCGTGCCCTCGGCAGCGACCGCCACAGTTGTATCGGTAATTGATGGTGATACGATTATGGTAATGCTCGAGGGAAGAGAAGAGATGGTGCGATACATTGGTATCGATACTCCCGAGCCGCGTCGCGAAGGTCGACCCGAGTGTGGTAGTCACGAAGCGACCGCCTATAACACCGACTTAGTCGCCGGCAAGGTAGTACGCCTTGTCGCAGATGTGGAAGATCGTGATCGATTCGATCGACTCTTGCGATATGTGTATGTGCAGACTAGTGAGGGGGAAGAAGTGTTTGTAAACGAAGCAATAATTCGTGCTGGCCTAGCCCGACCGCTACGCATTAAGCCTAATGATACCTATGCGGTAGCGTGGGCTGCTCTGGCAGATGAAGCCCGTGCGAATTCGATTGGTAACTGGGGTCAATGTGTGGGGGTGTAATATATTTTGTCCCGAACGGCTAGTATATGGATACTTCGCTCTGCTCATTACTTTATTATGAGACAGCGTATCTATAACTCATGTAACTCTATGGACAAAAATGTATTAGCAATAGTGATCGGAATCATCGTTATTATCATTGGAATTCTAGTGTATGGAGCAATGAACGACACTGATGATACGGTGCCCGTGACTGCTACCTCTACTCCAGTCACTGGATCGACTACTGCCCAGATTGAAGCGCAAAAGCAACGAGACGCTGATCAGCAGAAGCAACGCGATGAAGCAACTGCAAAAATGGTAGCGTTTACCATTGATGTCACCAAGTTGCCTGAAGCTCAACAGACCTCACTCAAGGCGGTTGGTATGAATGAAACTTCAATTGATATTACCAACGCCATGGTCACGTGTGCCAAGACTGATCTGAGTGACAGTCGTATCAATGAAATCAAAGGTGGTGCCACGACAACTGTCAGTGAAGGGATCAAGTTTGTTAGTTGCTATAATGTGAACTAATACTACACTATATTAAATTACGAACGTATAACCAAAACACCACAGGGTAACCTATGGTGTTTTGGTTTCGCGGTACGATAGTCCAAAATATACGAGAGTCATTAGGATCAGTTTATAATTGTAGAACATTCCGTATATGTTGTGGTACTTCAATCGGTATTGATTTTTGCTCCATATCATCACTGCTATTGAGTCCAATGCCACTATTTGGTTGTAAAGTGTAGATAGTTACATGAGCTGGCTGCGGTGCTACTTTTATACCAATTTTTTCTGTCAGATACTCAGCAAATTTGTGTAAATTAGAAACTCTACAAAGTGCAACTACGCTTTTTCGTTCGCCATCTGTTGCAAGACGAAACTCATTAGTGAAGCCTTCAAACATCAATGCATGATCTTGTAGGAAGTCGCAAAAGTGCTGAAGTATTATAGCTTCAATATCTGGTTTAACTGCAAGTATGTTTTTCACACAAAGCAGACTAACATGGAAATGATCCTTTTTTAGGAGTATGCCACCATCAATTTCCAATGTCTCGGGGAGGGAATAATTTTGGAGCCATAACGCAATATATCCCTTGTTGTATGTGATAGTGCTTGTATTACAAATAAGTTTGTCTGTTTCCATACGTGGAGTATAACAAAAAGCTTACCCCCTTGTGAGTAAGCTTTTATGTTGTTTCATATACTTCTATATCAGTGGACATGTCTGGTAAAACAATGAACCTCCTTAAAACCTATCTAGAAAAGTTCTGGCTCTTCTATAAGTCCTGTCCTAACCTACAAAATGCCCTTGGAAATACGTAATTTATAAAAGAGAAAAGGTCACAAGTATAGTATTGAACAGAGTATAGAAAAGAGAAAGCCCCACGAGTTGTGAAGTCCGTGGGGACTTCCTCGTGGGGCGTTGATGCGGTTTAGCCACCACATCCACTACATCCGCCGCCATCTCCGCCACAGCTGGCGGCATTGCTGTCGGTACCGGTAGTGATCAGGATGGTCACGCCACCATCACCGCTGTCGGTGCTGGTGGTTTCGCGACTTTCCTTAGCTTTCACCTTTTCGATCTTCACATGATTGAAGTACTCGGGGTTGAAGCCGTCGTCTTTCGCTCGCCGGTCGTGCAACATCTTCGTGTGCGCGACAGCGTTGAGGAAGGGGGTCGTGCCTTCTTCCAGGCCCGGGGTATGGTAGAGGATCTTGCCAATCAGAGCTTCTGAGAACCGGTTGTACTCGTGGTTGATGAGAAGGTGGCCATGCCACAATTTGTCCGCGCGTTTCGTCGGTACAACCGGCAGTCCATTTTCTTCACGGTTGTTCCAGTACACCAGGTACCAGAAATGGCGATAATCCTGCACCGCCGCCCTGACCTCGTTTGCATTCAGGTCGAAGTATTTCTGGGTCATGGCAATGGCTGCCACGAGGTCGAGTTCGGCAATCTTGGCGCGAGCTTTCGCGCGCCGCGAAACGTGATCAAAAAGTGCCATATTTTTCGTCTCCTTGGGGGGTTAATTAACCGGGTTCATCTATGAATAGTAATACATTAAATATGATAAAAGTCAACATTAGGGTTCAATACTTCTCTACATCTAAATAGAAAATATCCCTATAATATAGGGATATTTTCATCGAGTGGAGATGGCAGTACGTTAAACCAACATATTGAGCATTGGCAACAAAATGGCCCGAAAGACCAACTATATACCCTGAAACAAATAAGCCAGCAATTAAGCAACGTGGCCTTATTTATTGCCAAATATGATACCGATTGATTAAAACCATCCAAGTGGTACTCTTTGTTTATGAATGGCACTGAGACACTTTCAATTGACCTTGTAACTCTGCTTGTTTTTACCATGCCAGGATTTTTCTTCGTTTGGGCATATGGAAAAAGGCATGCAACTGATTTTGAGTATTTTATGTTTAGTGTGTTCTGGGGAGTGATTCTATACTGGGTTTTCTATCATTGGCTTCCTTTGGGGGTTTATATTCCAGCACTTAAAAATCCGTTAGCTGGAGCCATAGCATTTTCAGTTATTGGAGTAGTTTTAGGTGCTTTGCTTGGCAAAGTTACTAGACCCTTTAGACTTTAAATTATTATGGCGTCTAAGCGATATACCTTTAGAGTAAAAAATAATTCCTTATATCTTGTGTATGCCACTGATCAGGAGGTGGGTTGGATATTTTTGAAACTTGAAGCTGGTAGTACAACCCTTTTAGGAAAAGTTTTTACTATCACTGAGGGTGCAATTATAGATGATCCCGAAGATGGGGGAGAAGAGGCTGAATTTCCGATCGGTATAAAGGAAGATGGCTATTTTAAAATTAATCCTAATGTTTTACAGACTAAATACCCAGTATTTCTTAGTGAGGAAATAGTTAGCAGGTTAGAGCCCGAAAATTTCTTTGTCCGTCAACCGTATTTTGGTAGGAAGTCAGGTGAAGGACTGGGAGGTGGAGTGTCAGGAGAGAGGTATATACCACTTTTTCCAAAGCTAGAAGAAATGTTCGAACATTCACTAAGGATTGGCGGTAGTCTCGAAGACAGTATTCCGTTTGAAGCCTTTCAAAAGGCAATTGGAGTTTTTCCCGATACAGAAGAGGTAAAAAGATATATGGATGCAAGGATTGCACATATTCTCGGAGAATATGTTGTTCCTAGAAGAGATTATATTGCACATAGAGATAATCTTATAGCGTCAAGGGAATCTAGACTTGAACAAAATGGCTCAGAATCAATAATATCAGAAGTCGCGAAACCACTTCAGATAGAAATATTTGAAACTGCTCGTGAACAACTAGAACAAATGTTAACTGCGACAAGTGCCTATTCAGAGGGTGATTGGCAGAATCGGATATTGGATATAATTTTATTGCTCTATCCAAAATACATACACAAGGAAAAGAATCTTAAGGTCAAAACTGACGATAGCTATGGTCTGTTAGATATTGCATTATTTGATGCAGGTGGATTTATCGATGTGATTGAGATAAAAAAACCAGAAGTCGGAGGAGTGGGCGTATTGAGGAAAACACAATATCGAAATAACTGCGTACCTAGTCGAGAGTTGTCGGGTGCAATAATGCAGGTTGAGAAGTATGCTTTTTGGTTAACTAGATGGGGAAAGGAAGGAGAGACAGTTTTGCAACGTAGGTATGGCCGCAGGCTTCCTACTGGTCTTAGAGTTAGAATAGCTAATCCTGTAGGAATAATAATTTTTGGTCGTGATGATGGTTTTAATGACAAAGAGAGGCAAGATTTCGAAATTATAAAGAGAAAATATAAACATGTTGTCGATATTCTTACCTATGATGACTTGCTACGTAGACTTAAAAATATACTAGAGGCATTAAAAGTAAATCAATCAATTTAATATAAAATCAACCCATATTTTAAATCATATAGGATGCAATTTTATTCCATGGGAGTATAGTTAAGTCATGAAAATAGCTAAATTAACAATAAAGAATTTCAGAACAATCTTAGAGGCTGAGCTATATTTCTCAGGCCATACATTACTTATTGGGCAAAACAATATTGGTAAGTCAACCATTTGTGAAGCGATGGATTTACTTTTAGGTCCAGACAGATTAAGAGCGTCAGCGATAGACGAGTATGATTTCTATAATGCAATTTACTTAAATGCGGAAGGAGGGGAAAATGGGGACAGGGACAATAAAATTAAAGTTTCTGTTGCGTAATTTTTTAAACACAAAACCTGCCAATGGCAGGTTTTGTGTTTTATGTGGACATAAGGGGTAATACTTCGAAACAGGTTAAAGACTATCTTAAACGGTTTTGGGAATACTACACTTCCTCGCCAGCCCTGCAAAAAGCTCTTGCTAATGCTTAATAAAAGAAAATGTGTAGGTCACAAGTGTGGTGTTGAACAGAGTATAAAAAGAGAAAGCCCTACGAGTTGTGAAGTCCGTAGGGACATCCTCGTAGGGCTCATGGCAGTCTAGAAATATGTCGGTAGCTGGGCTTTCATCTGGTTCGGGGTGATGGAGGTAAACGGCTGTGAGACATCACCCCGTCCCTCGGCGATTCGTTCTTTGGCGATCTCAATCATTTTCAGACCGACGAGCGTGTGGCATTTGCCATAGCCACGTTCGGGGCATAGCTTTCCGTGCAAAGCTGGACCTCCCCCGTAAAACTCTGATTGGCAGGTTGGGCACCTGAAAAGCGGGTAGGAAACGGTGCTTTTAGGATCGAAGATTATGATCAGCATACTCATGGATATTTCCCTTAAGTTTACAATTGCATACTGCAGAGAATTATACACTAAAATTGAATAAAGTCAATATATTCAGCATTCTTTGTATAATATACAGAAAATACCCATAAAAAATGGGTATTTTCAGCGAGTGGAGCGGTTTGGCTCAAGTTAAACATAGTCTGATAGAG
>JACCDH010062988.1_pt1 | contig 13982 bp, 9 predicted proteins | sample 7442481 | NCBI WGS metagenome assembly JACCDH01 (sample SAMN15323433, study PRJNA562643) | freshwater metagenome | isolation source: river surface water | place: USA:Blue River Watershed | collected 2017-08-15
AAAACAAGATACGTTACTAGAATCATCATTACACAATTCCTGAGCAATAGCTTGTTTTAGTGCTATACTTACAAGGAATAAAAAAGTAGTTTTTACTTGTGTACAAGTAAACATTCAATTTTTATTGAACGCATCAATAGACTAGTTTGAAATATATATTACAGTAGGATTCTAAGGTGGAAATAATACAATAGATATTTATTTCCCCTCCTTTCGCTTGCGCTGAAGATCTAGCTCAGGCGCAGAGGAGGGATTAAGGTCTGATACTCGTCAGAGTCATCCCCTCCGACGGAGTCTGATACTCGTCAGAGTCATCAGACCTTTGTCCCCCTTCCAAGGGGGAAAGAATACATTATCCCTTTCATCCTCATCTTTTAAGTTAATTCTTGCGAACAAAAGTTACAGTTAACGGTTTTGCTATAACTTTAACACATGAAAACACGTAATTTTGGCTGCTGGTTAATCTGCTTATTATTACCCTTTGTAGGAATGACGCAAGTTAGAGCCCAGCGAACGGTTCAAGCGAAATTTGGAGACACCTTATCCACCAATTGGATAGGAGTTAAAATCACCTTATCGGACAGTGTGTTTGTCCAAATTGACGGTCCTTTAAAAAGTTGGTTTGCCTTGGGTTTAAATACGAAGCGTATGCAAGCAGGGGTAGATGTTCTCATGGTTCCAGCGTGGAAAGAGGCCTTTGTGAGCATTAATCCCTACGATGCGGTATTAACTGGGTATGCACCCGCAAAACGCGATAAACTTGAGCATTGGGTAATAAAATCTGAAGAGATGAAGAATGGTCGGCGGATATTTTCAATGGCTAGGGCACTTGCCACAGGAGATGCTGAGGATTTTGATTTTACGCAACTCGCTACAACGGGTGGGGTGTTAGATGTAATTTGGGCCTTAGGATCAGAGAAAGAGAATAATCCGGATTATCATGAAAACAAACGGGGGAAGAGAACCCTCCAGTTTTAATTTCAAAATAAATTCTAATGCAATTTATTTACTTGTGAATTGACGCTTAGTGGTTTACGTCACTTTAAAGTCGAATTTTCATCTAGAATCCAGCGCTAATAATGGATAGCGTTTGTATTAAATGTTAAATAACGCAGCGCTTCGCGTGGCTATGTGTACCTTTGCATCCAATTTAATACACATACATGAAAAAAACTACAGTTTTATTAACTTTTCTCTTAAGCATAGGGATAAGCGCCCTAGGTCAAGACACCACCAGTTTTCGCCTTCTCGGAATTTCTTCAAACGCGTCCTTAGACTTTTTCAATAACGACTCTACCTATCTAACTTCTAACGAATATATTAATAATACAGCAGGCGGTAATGGCCATGTTATTTTTCAAGATCCAAGTTCGGGAAAAGTTTGGGCACTATTTTCAGATGTTAATGCTAATGGAGGTAATCAGGGAGATAGAAATCTATTTGAAATCGACCCGACCACCGGTAGTTACACCTTAGTAGCCGATTTAACCAATAATTTTTATAACTCGGGCGATATGGCATCCGATGGTTCCATTTATTTAATTGGAGGTAATGGAAACAATGGAGCGATAGCAGGACAAATCTGGAGGTATAATCCGCAAGACAGCTCTGAAGTATTGGTAGGGCAATCTGCTGTTACAAGTTCACGTGCTATGGAGTACAATCCAAATACTAATTCTTTGTACATCTATGAGGGGTTTAATCCCAATGTCCTTTACATTTTTGATTTAACCACCAATACAGAAACGATAAGTTCTTATGGTCCTCAATTGATTGATGATGAATTGCATGGAGCGTATTACGATGCAGCATCTCATACCATGCTTCTTTCTGGGTACGGTGGAGAAATGTATGTTTCGGATACAACACTTGTAACGTTAACGCAATTTGATGAATCGCTAAATAGTATCATGGATTTATCAGTAATCAAGTTCTTAACCAATGATGAAAATACGGGGTTTTGTCCTGGGGATTCCTTGGTACTTTCATGTATTTGGAATAGCACCTCTTACGAGTGGTATTTCAATGGTCAAATGATTCCATTTGGTAATTCTCAATCCATAACGGTCAACACAGCAGGTACATATCGTTGTTTAGTTACGCTAAATAATACATTAACACCAACGTATATTTGGAGTGAGGAAATTAACGTAAGTGCATACACGATGCCAAGTGTTAGTATTTCAATTCAAAATGGCGACTCACTGTGGTGTCCTGGGGATACAATTACCATCCAAGGTGCTAATGGTGGATCACTTCAATGGTATTTGAATGGGCAAGAAATTAGTGGTGCTACTACTTCAACATTGGATGTTACTTCCCCCGGAACATACACTCAAAGTAAAACGAATCTAAGCGGCTGTATTGCCTTTGCACCATCGGATATTGTAATTTCTGAAGATGTTGATTGTATAAATGGTGTAAGTATGATTGAAACAAATCAACTACATGTTTATCCTAACCCAAGTATTGGTCAATTGAGTATTGAAGGAGTGCTTCCTGAAAGTGAATTTCAACTTTTTGATTTATCCGGAAAGTTAATCAAGTTGTCAAAACTTGTACATGGATCAACTAACATTTCATCTTTGAATCCGGGGTCTTATTTTATTCAAATAGGGTCGAACAGAGTTCGATTTGTAAAGCTATAAAAGCAATTTTATCATACAGGGAAAAGGGAGCAGGGCTCCCTTTTTTATTGGGGAGTTTTTCAATCGATCTGGTGTATTTAGTTTCTAAATTCACTATTCGGAATAATTACCAATTAATACCTGACTGCTGTCGTATAATTTATGACGTAAATCATATGTTTGGTGGTTTTAAAAGCCTAGGTTTGTTTAAATTATAAAACTAAGCACCCATGGAAGAGAACATTTACAAACAGCACGAAGAGAACACAGATTGGATGAATCGAGTAGCATTCTACAAAGATGAAATCACTATTTTACAAGGTATTTTATCAGAGATTGCTAGCAAAAACACAGGGGATGAAGCCTTGAAAGAAGTTGAGCATTATCAAAACCAGTTCATTGTGCAACGGGATAACTTGGATCAATTAGCCCATAACATCCGTTTGAATGAGCAAAAGTTTCAGAAAGAAGTAAACGACAATCCGGTGGCTGTTGATCATAGAAAAGCGGAATATCATCAAGCAGAGAAGGATTTTATTGAATATTTCGAGAATAACTTTAAAGGCTTGAGAACTGATTTTAAGACCTTTTCATCGAAATGGATGTAATCTATTGCACCAGGAGTGCTTGATGTTTGAATATCCCACGTTGGAAATCAATGTCTATGCGTCCCAGAAATAGTCCTGCCCAGCCCGTCTGATTAATCAAGACGGGTTTTTTATTGGCATTTTCCATGATTAAGGGTTTTTCCATGAAGGTATGGGTGTGCCCTCCAAGAATCAAGTGAATATTCGCGGTTTCAGCGGCAAGTACCTTATCTGAAACTTGCGAACTCGAATATTCGAAACCTAAATGCGACAAACATACCACCAAATCACAGCCTAAATCACTCAGTAATTGGGCCATATTATTAGCCTGCTCAATCGGGTCTATATAGTTCATCCCTGCAAAACACGAGGCAGGGGAGAGGCCGTCCAAATTCACTCCAATGCCAAAAAAACCAATCTTAACTCCTCCTCGTCTTAGGATATGATACGGCAAAGTTTGGTTCGCTAAGGTGGTTTTTCTGAAATCATAATTGCTGCAGACAAAGGGGAAATTCGCAAAGCGTTGCGCATTCTTGAATCCTTCCATCCCAATATCAAAATCATGATTCCCCATCGTAGCAACATCGTATTGCATGGCCGACATTAGTTTCATCTCTAATTCGCCATGGTATCGATTAAAGTAAGGCGTCCCTTGGAAAATATCGCCGGAATCCACTAAAATCACATGTTCTTCTTCCCTTCGGATCTGTTCGATTAAAGCGGCCCGTTTTGCTACGCCACCCATTCCCGGATATTTTGCATGGTTTAGTGGGAACGAATCAATGTTCGAATGGGTATCGTTTGTGTGAAGAATCGTAAGCTTTTTACCCTTTCGCTGCGCAGAAGATCGAAGTTCAAAGGAACTTGTAAGTGCACCTAAACTCGTTAATCCAGCTAATCCTACAAAGGCTCTTCGATTCATGGGATAAAGCGTTTTTCCGTATTATTAACTAAAGTTCCCTGTCGTTTAACTTCTTCGATAAACACATCGCGAAGGTTCTTTGGCTTCAGTTGGTATGCTTCTGGCGCCAAGAAAAATGTCATCTTATCTCCACCTTGGGCCAAATAATCCGAGGTGATTACCCAAAAATGGGTATGCGTTTCATTAAGTCCTTGAATCGTTAGCTTGCCTTTTTCAAACCGAGCGTTCGCAAGCGGAACGCCTTTGGGTTGGTTTTTCATAAACGTTTCAATAGCTTCAATACGCGACACAGGCAAACGAACCCAGGCTACACTATTGTCGAACGGCATTAGCTTGAATAAATCACCAACCGTAATTGGTCCCTTATTTAAGCTCGCGCGTAAACCGCCGGCATTCAATATACAAATCACAGGTTCAGCCAAGCGGACCGTCTTTGTTTCTTGTAGGAGTAAGGCATCTGTGGCCCAATTCATAAGGTTTGAACTTGGGAAAACCACTTCGAAACTGGTGTCAGCCATACCGATTACCTCTCCCATTTGAAGGGCTAATGAATCGCGGTAAGGAACAATGAATTGCTCGATGTGGTCGGTTCCTTTTACATTTGAGTCAACTCCAAGATTTTTTGAAGTCGCCGAGACGTGTGCCTTGAAGGAACAACCAAGGGTTCCTGCAGCAACAAGCGCACAGAGAACCAGCTTACGCATTACTCTTTGATAAAGCTTCCGCGCGTGTTTCCGAATGGCGTGCTCACTTCAATCAGGTATTTACCAGATTTCAAGTCGTTTCCATTAACGATAAGCACATCCTCATTAATTCCGATAGCGGATTTAACAATACGACCACTCAAATCGGTAAGGGTATATCCTGTAATTGTAAGACCATTAACTTGAGCATATACGTTACCATTAGATGGAACAGGGAATACTGATAAATTAGCGGCTAATTGTTCTTCAATTCCAACATTACATGAGGTTACTAAATACGACATGTTGTCAAAGTTCACATGGCACGCAAAGTTTACCGAATCAATGTATGGATTTCGGTTACCCTGAACACTAAAGATATATTCTTGACGTGCAATTTCATATGAATCCGGTAGGTCAGCAAAATGCCAAGTTTTTAAGGTGGCTTGATCTTGGTTCGCTGCAATTCCCCAATTCAAGTTGTTTTGCATGTTGTAACATGTGGCATGATAAAAAATTGACCGCGCGGCATTTCCTTTTTGTGCATCTCTTGGTTCATAGCACATTTGATTCCCATTATATCCAACGCTTCCTTCCAGGAAGGTATAAAGCACGTTCCCTGTAATTTCCATTAATGGAAGATTACTTCTATAAGAATTTGCATTCGCTAGGTTAGTTGGGTAGAGGTTGTGTTGGTCTGTATATTCCGGTTCCTCTGGATTATCGCATGGGAAGGTAGGCATCCATGAATGGCAATACGTATGTTCTCTCGAATAACCGGTTGCTGTCCAATCAAATGGATCGTTAAACACCTTGTTCTCTCCTGAATAAACACAGGTAACAAAGGATTGTCCATTGGTTGTATCACACACTTCAAATTGATTCATTACGGTTTGCTTGTAATTAAAATAGGAAATGAAGGTATGTGGATTAATTAGTGCTGAAAGATCATTTATGAAGGTAGGGGAAGTGGAGTTGATTCCTGAGTAATAATTCCCAATATTCAAACCAGTTGTGGATGATGTTCCGGTAGCTGGCGTTGTTGTTTTGTAATTTTCAAATCCAGCAGGACCATTAAAGGCATATACTGAAAAATAATAGGGTTGATTGGCACGAACACCTCTTGGTACAAACGACGTTGCACTCCCTGTGTAAGCTACTTTGGCATTACCAATTATATCCCCTCGTTGGTAACTGGTACCATCTACAGGAACCCCAGAAACCGGTGCGTTTTTCGACCACAACACAAGGTATTTTTCAGCTCCCGCTCCCGCAGTATATGAACCCGAAAGCGTATATGCTTGAACATTCGAAAACGTTAAATTGCTAGCGTTAGAAGTTGGTTCAGTAGCTAAATTATCCAATCCTACAGCGATTAAGTTAATAACATAGGGATTCTCGTCGTTGTCGTTATTAGCAATGGTTAAGGTTGCCGTACGAGTACCGTTTCCAGTAGGAGCGAAATTAAGCGAGTAATTTTGTGAACCTAATCCAGCGACAGTAGAAGCATTTAAACTCGTAGAGAATTCTGCTGCATTGGCACCAGAAAGCGTTGCCCCTGAAATTGTTAGGTTTTGTACACCACTATTTTCTATGGTAATGGTATTGCTTGCCGTATTTCCAATCACATAACTGGTGTTGTTTAATGCAGTGGTACCGTTGATCTTAACATTGATCTCTGTAAGCGGAGCGACATATGGGATAATATCCGCGGTACTTCGGGGTACAATTTGGTAATTGGCATTGAATTGGCCTACCAATCCAATGATAGTTACTGGTCCGGCTGGAATGGCACTTCCGTCAATGTTTGTGGTTCCGTTGATTCGAACATCCAAGGTGTTGGCTCCGTTGGTGATTTGTACGGTACTGTTACCCGCCGCAAAGTTTCCGCTTTGAACAAACGTTACATTTTCAATACGAACTAGTTGTGCTTCTAAGGCTTCTCCTGCACTTGTAATCGGAATTACTTGAGGTACATTTGGAGTAACAGGTCCATGGTCAGTAAAGCTGTTCGTTGGCGATAATTCTAACAAGCCACTGAAATCAAATAAAACACCGGTAGCAGTTACAGAATCTCCTGTAGTAAGACTAGAAAGTGTATTTCCGTATATAGCAATACCTGCAGTTCCATCTTGCAGGTAACGTATAGAACCAAGTTCAGTTCCGTTTGAAACTACACCTTTTACAGTAACAGTTGCTCCAATAGACATATTTCGTACTTGCTGAATGGTTTGTGCGCCCAGTGTTAAGGTACTTAATGCCGCAACGAGTGTAAAAATTTTCTTCATAATTAGAATTGATAAGACAAAGATACATTAAATCGCAACCCTTGACCAAACATCACCGCGGATGAGGTTGCATCGAAATTTTGGTTACTTCCGTTCATGTTATTAGAAGCATCTGATATAAAAGCTTTATTAAGCAGGTTAATCACATTACCCGAGAGAATTAGTGCATCTTCTTTGAGTTTAAATCGATACCCAGCATATAAATTAACCAAAGTGTATGAAGGCATCATCCAAGATTCTCTTCCACCATTTGCGCCTTGCAAGGAAAAGGGATTAAAGTCCGAATAATACCGGTCGAAATATTGAATTTGACCTTTGAAATACAAATTTTTAATAGGTTCGTATCGCAGGGTAGCTGATAACGCAGTTTGCGCTGCATCCCCTACATGAACGCCTTTGGCATCAAAGGTATATTCCAATGAATCGTATTGCGGAATGACAATGGTTTTACTGGAGTTCCAAAACCAATCCCCCATGGAGAACATTAATTCTGTAGATAGTTTTTTAGAGATTTCCCAAGCCACATCAATTTCCCCACCAACGTGCACCGCATCCATTCCGTTAATGTTCACGTAAATGTTTTCACTTGGATCATTTGGATCTGGCACAGCTACACCGTATGGGAAGGGTTTATTTTTCCAATTGGTTGCGTATGCATTTACATTCACACCAAATGATTTCGATGCGTATGAGAATCCTTGTTCCAATGCAAGAATCTTTTCATTATTTACCACGCCAAAGAACTTGTTGTAATTGTTATCAATTACGTTGGAATACATCGGTGTTCGGTTCAAGTATCCAATGTTCATAAACACGCTAGCAAATTCACTCAACTTGATGCTTGCTCCCGTTTTAAATGTAAATCCTGGAATGAATTTCCACGGTGTTTTTACGTAATCTACGCCTTCAGAATAGCTGTGGTAAGTTTGACCATTATATGTTAAGGTGTCGCCGTATCCAAACTGCAAAATGGTATCCCCAAGATTCAGTTCACGTTTTTGGAAGTAATCGATTCCTCGATACCCATTGCCGATTCCTGTAATATTTACAAAGGCACTCACGGTTTTGGTCTCATAGGAAACCTGAGAAAAAGCACCTAACCAAGAAACTAATCCGTCGCGGTTTGAATTGAATAAATTCTTGGCAATTTTATCGCCTACACGCTTCATTGGACTGGCAGCATTCTTATCGGATAAATCAATGTAGTAATCGCCGCCGATTAAATCTTTAACTTCTTGATAATGTGAACCCTGATAATAGCGTGCATCTAAACCTCCTGAAATTTCAAATCCTTTCTTGATTTCATAGTTTACCTGTCCTAAATACCCAACCCAAAAGTGATTGTTTACACTTGATAAAAGGATTTGTGTACTCTTGATTTCTGTAGCAGAGTATTGCATGTCAATGTTGGGCGTTCCGAAAAGTGGATTAACTTTATTCGCTTCAACCATCTGATCCCAATCAATGAGCATATTCGAATCACGAATAATTGCTGATGAATTGTACAGCGCTGTACCTCCTCCGCGTCCAATGGATAGGTAAGCAAGATTCGAAATGGATAATTTTTTGCTTACTTTCCAAAAATCCTTCAGGGTGATTTGTGGTTTATTATAATAGTTCAAGCGCTCACTCATCACTTCCTTCTGGCCATCTACAGTGCGATATCCCCAATGTTGGTTGTAACGAATTCCAAGGTCTGTCATGAAGGCATTGGTATCAATAGTAGCACCGATTTCTTTAGCTTGATCTTCACTCCAATATTGAATAGGCTGACGAAATGATCGCTGCCCATGCTGTTGTGGAGCAGAAAATCCAGAAAGTGTAAGTAAATGCTTTTCAAATTGTTTTGAAACTTTGAGGTAGCCAAAGAACCCTTGACTCGGCGTCCCGTCTACCCAACCAGTTGCTTGTTTATAACTGGCTGCTGCGGTAAGCCCCCAACCACCTTTTAAAATTCCTGTATTATACGCAATCGAGGTGCGCATCAAGTTTCCGGTACCGTATTCTTGTTTAAGGCTTCCTCCTTTCTTATTTCCGATACCTTGCGTAATAATGTTAATGGTTCCACCAATCGATGGCATTGCGATTTTGGTAGCTCCCAATCCACGTTGGACTTGCATCGTTGCGGTAATCGCATCCAAACCAAACCAATTGGACCAATAAACCCATCCGTTTTCCATGTCGTTCACTGGAACGCCATCAATCATTACCCCAACATTCCGTTGATCGAAACCACGCACATTGATTCGAGCATCACCATCTCCACCACCGGACTGTGTAGCATACACGCCTGCTGTTCCGTTAAGCAACATCGGTAAATCTCTGGAGCCTAATTCCTCTTGTATTTTTTGCGTACTTATCTTGGTTACTGCAATCGGTACTGGTCCATCTTTAACCACATTACCAATCACACGAACTTCGTCAAATTCCAAACTTCCTGACATGCTTAGGTTGACTACATGTTCAGTTTTGAAAATCTTCACATCCTTCACAATGGTATCAAACGAGATAAGGGTTACCGTAAATCGGTAATTTCCATATGGCACATCCTTGATTTCATAGGAACCGTTGGATTCGGATAGTACTCGATTAACGACTGTACCACTACTCAGAGATTTTAATTCAATTTTTGCTCCACTTACGGTTTGACTTGAAGAACCTTCAGTAATTGTCCCTGTAACGCGGGCTTTACCAGTTTGTCCGTAGGATATTGAACAAAGTGCCCCTATAAAAAAGCTAAAGAAGAATAAATGTTTCATAGAAAAAAAATCCCGCCGAAGCGGGAATTAACTTATCGAATGATTACTTTTCGAATCTCTGATTTACCGTCTTTGGTAGTAATGTTTACAAAATACACACCGCGAGATGCTTCAATTTGAAAAACTACCAAGTCTTGGTTATTTAATTCCTTAGTAGAAAGCACTTGTCCAAAGGCATTCATTACTTGAAAACGCTTAATGTTAGAAGCATTCTTAATGTATAATGTACCAGAAGATGGGTTTGGATAAATAGAATAAGCTAATTCATCCATGTCGTTTGTTGATGCCGGATTACATTGACAATCGTGTGTTCCAAGTGAATTCCAATTACCATCTAAGATAGGGTTTCCGCTTCCACCTAAGACTGGATTACCATTTTGGTCTAATCGAACAATTACTGCAGGAATTGTATCCCACTCTAATAGCGGATCAAAGAATGCAACTTGTGTGGTAACTCCTTTTTGAATGCTTGCCTTACGAATCATAGAATGATCTTTGGATACAAGAACTCCTTGACCGTTATTGAATGGAAACGTTGTAGCCCAACCTCCGTCATTTCCTGCGGATGAACCGGTTTCATTTGCTGGGTTTTCTCCAATTTTACCGTAAATATCAACTAGAGCGAATCCAGGTACATTTGCCGGACTGATTACCGTAGCAGCATTCGCAGGTAGTGTTCCTTTCGCTAAAACAACGGCATCATTTCCATTCCAATAAAATGCATTAGAGGTATTGTACACAGGGCAGTAGAAACCATCTGCTCGCACTTGCAATGAATCCCAGATTGGCGCTTCTTGTCCTGTTCCGGCAGTATCTAATTTCTCTAACACTGCAACATAAACATCATGTGCTTGCACGGTTCCTGATAATTGAACTGCATTCGCAACCGTTGCAGTACTTGCTCCATTAGAATAACGAACAACGAAGTACCCATTTAGGTTAATCGCTTGATTCGTTGGGTTGTAAATTTCGAGTGCCTTATTATTCGACCAGCCTTCAACATATTCTGAAATGAATAAATCAGCACAATTCGTCTGACTAAACGATAAGGTTACGAAAGTAAGAGCAATTAGGGTAAATAGTTGTTTCATGCATTCAATTTTATAAAGCAAAATTAAGGTCTTTTTTTTAAAAATACTTAAGCTGTCTAGGTTACCATTCTGTTAATTTCAACAATCTGTTGAAATATATTAAATTCGCATCAAATCAAATTCATGAAATATATACATACAACCCTAGTTTTATTGGTGTTTAACGCCTTTTTTGCTCAGGAAATCAGCGTTGAAAAAATTTGGAAAAAATACGAGTACCGAACCCAAGGAATCGTCGGATTTAACTCCCTAGGAGATGGAGATCGCTACACCCAATTGGATGATCAAGGAAATTTAGTACTTGCCTATATTTCCAAGCCGAACGAGGCTCCAAGTGTACTTATCGACGCAAACGCCTTATCATACAAAGGAAAACAGGTCATCATTGAAGATTATAGTTTTGATAAGTCAGAACGCAAGGTTCTCATCATGACTTCAATCAATCCAATATACAGAAGGAGTTACAGTGCGGTATATTATTTATATGACTTGGATACTAAGGTAATTGAGGCATTGTCAGAGGAGCATAGTCCACAAACCTTAGCTGAATATTCCCCTGATGGTAAAAAAGTATCTTATATCTATAAAAATGATTTATATGTTAAGGATCTCACAACAAAGAAAATAAGCCCTATAACCGCTGATGGAAAACGAAACAAAGTGATTAACGGAACAACCGATTGGGTATACGAGGAAGAGTTTTCTATAACGAAAGCTTACAGTTGGTCTCCAGATTCTAAATATATTGCCTTTCTAAAATTTGTAGAAAAAGGCGTAAAAGAATTCGGTATTGATTTTTACGGCGAATTGTATCCCGATCGTTTTGAATACAAATACCCAAAAGCCGGAGAGGATAATTCAATCGTTACAGCGCATTGGATAGCCGTTTCTAAACCAACTAAAATCAACCCAATCACCCTGGGGAAATATGAATATATCCCCAGAATTCAATGGTCCAATGTTTCCAATCGCCTGTTGTTACAGACCATGAATCGACACCAAGACAGCTTGCGTTACCATATGGTAGATTTTACTTCGGGAAAAAAACCAGTGCACAGCATTCTCTTTACAGACTTTAGCAACACCTATGTCGATGTGAATGAGTCCTTACATTTTATGCCCAATGGCAATGGGTTTTACTTTACTTCAGAAAAATCAGGATATAATCAACTGTATACCTTGGATTATTCGGGCAAACTTAGTTCAATTACTGAAGGTGAGATGGACTTGATTGATTCATACGGCGTGAGCCAAGCAGGCACGCATTTCTACTACACACGATCCCATCAGTTTGGCGTTTCTAAAGTGCTGTGTCAAATTAATGTTCAAACGAAAGAGGTAAAAATACTTTCGCCTTTTGAAGGCTGGATGGACGCTTCGTTTACCCAAGGTATGAAGTATTACGTTGGTTCCTATTCAAATGGAAACACCCCGCCTGTACACAGCTTGTATAGCGCAGATGGTGCTTTGGTAAAGGTTTTGGAAGATAATGCAGCATTAAACAAGGGCTTATCTACCTTAAATTTGAGTGAGAAAACGTACCGTACCATCATGGTAAATGGTACTGCGCTAAATGTTTCAACAATCTTTCCTCCGAATTTTAATGAATCCAATAAATACCCAGTTTACATGAATGTCTATGGTGGGCCTGGCCATAATGAAGTAACAAACCAATGGGATGGTAATGATTTTATGTTTCATCAGTTATTGGCATCGAAAGGGTATATTGTTGTCTCTGTTGATCCAAGAGGAACCCAGTACCGTGGAGCAGCATTTAAGAAGGCCACCTATTTGCAATTAGGTAAGTTAGAGGTAGAAGATTTTATTGGTACCGCTAAGTATTTTCAATCCTTGCCATATGTGGACCCAAATCGTGTAGGAATAATGGGTTGGAGTTATGGTGGGTTTATGACTTCGCTCGCCATGACAAAAGGTGCCGATGTATTTAAAATGGGGATTGCTGTGGCACCTGTCACAAATTGGAGGTACTATGATAATATTTACACCGAACGATTTATGCGAACTCCCCAAGAAAATGCTTCAGGGTATGATGATAATTCTCCAATCAATCACGTAGATAAATTGAAAGGTAAGTTCCTTTTAGTACATGGGATGGCAGACGATAACGTGCATTTTCAAAACAGTTCGGATATGATAACTGCGTTGGTTAAAGCGAATAAGCAGTTTGATTTTTTCGCATATCCAAACAAGAACCACGGCATATATGGTGGAAATACGCGAAATCACTTGTTTTCAATGATGTACGACTACATTTTAAAGAATTTGTAAATAGGTAAATGTAACCGCCTTTAAATTTTGTTTAAGATTTTAGTGTTATCTATTCCATAACCCGATTTTCTTTAGTAAATTAGGCGGAAATTTTACTAGAAACAGATTAACAGACCATGAGCGAAACTGCCAAAATCGAATTAGACGGAAAAGTATACGAATTACCTGTAATTACCGGTACTGAAAATGAGAAAGCCATTGATATCTCGAAATTAAGGGACTTAACAGGTTATGTGACCTTGGATACAGGGTACAAGAATACGGGTGCAACTAAAAGTGCAATCACATTTTTAGATGGTGAGGAAGGAATACTTCATTACCGCGGCTATCCGATTGAGCAGTTGGCCGAACAAGCTACCTTTTTAGAGGTCGCTTATTTGTTAATCTACGGTTCATTACCAACTCAAGCGGAGTTAGACGCGTTTGAGAACAGCATCAAAAAACACACCCTAGTTCATGAAGACATGAAGCGGTTTTTCGAGGCATATCCAGCCAAAGCACATCCAATGGGTGTATTGTCTTCTATGATCTCTTCATTATCTACCTTTTATCCGGAATCTTTGGATCCGAATCGAAGTGCTGACATGAAAAATCTTACAGTACATCGATTGATCGCGAAATTACCAACCCTTGCCGCATGGTCTTATAAAAATTCAATGCGTCATCCATTCATGTACCCAAGAAACGATTTCGATTATGGTAAGAATTTCTTGTATATGATGTTTGGTATGCCAAC
>JACCDH010643803.1_pt1 | contig 13982 bp, 14 predicted proteins | sample 7442481 | NCBI WGS metagenome assembly JACCDH01 (sample SAMN15323433, study PRJNA562643) | freshwater metagenome | isolation source: river surface water | place: USA:Blue River Watershed | collected 2017-08-15
ACGGGCGAATACCAGAAAGAGCTGCAGGCGGCGGATGCCGAGTTCGGTCCGCTGTTCCAGAAGTTCAAGGGCACCGACATCAAGCAGCTGGCCGGCGACCCGCATGCGCAGGCCATCGGACAGCGACTTTTCCTGACCTATTGCGCACAGTGCTATGGCTCTGATGCGCGCGGTAACAAGGGCTATCCGAATCTGACCGATGCCGACTGGCTGTATGGCGGCGATCCCGAGACCATCAAGACCACGCTGCTCAAAGGACGCCATGGCCAGATGCCGGCTATGGCGGCGGCCGTCGGCAGTGACAAGGACATCGAAGGTGTCGCGCACTACGTGCAGTCCTTGTCCGGCGCCGCCTTCGATCCGATCAAGGCCTCGTTCGGCAAGGAGAAGTTCGGTGCCTGCGCTGCCTGTCACGGTGCGGATGGCAAGGGTAATCAGGCCTTGGGAGCCCCCAACCTGACCGACAAGGTCTGGCTGTACGGCGGCAGCACCGCGACCATCATGGAGACCATACGCAAGGGTCGCGAGAACGTGATGCCGGCCTTCGAGGAATTCCTCGGCGAGGACAAAGTGCACGTACTGACTGCCTATGTGTGGGGCCTGTCGAACAACTCGGCGCTCTCCGCCGCCAAATAAGCCCGCCGCCGGGGAGGGTGTGCCAAGCTTCCCCGGCCGGCTTTGAAGGAACCCGGAACGCCCCATGGAAAGCTCCTCTCCGCAAGTCGCGGTCATCAAGATGTACGCAGCGCGGGAGGAGATCTATCCGCGCGAGGTGCAGGGACGCTATGCCAGCCTGCGCTGGTTGTTCGTCTGGCTGACCCAGCTGTTGTTCTACGGCCTGCCATGGCTGTCGTGGAATGACCGGCAGGCGGTGCTGTTCGACCTCGGCGCCCGAAAGTTCTATATCTTCGGCCTCGTTCTGTGGCCGCAGGATTTCATCTATCTTGCGGCGCTGCTGATTATCTCCGCGTACTCGCTATTCCTCTTCACGGCCATCTTCGGCCGCGTCTGGTGCGGCTTCACCTGTCCGCAGACGGTCTATACCGAGATCTTCATGTGGATAGAGCGCAAGATCGAAGGTAGCCGCAGCGCGCGCATGCGGCTCGACCGCCAGCCCGCATCGCTTGCCAAGTTCTCGCGCAAGACTGCCAAGCATCTGGCCTGGGGTGTGGTTGCGCTATGGACAGGCTTTACCTTCGTTGGCTACTTCACGCCCATCGAGGTACTGGCCGATGCCATCACCAAACTCGCGCTCGGTCCGTGGGAATGGTTCTGGGTGCTGTTCTATGCCTTCGCTACCTATGGCAATGCGGGCTGGATGCGCGAGCAGGTCTGCAAGTACATGTGCCCGTATGCGCGCTTCCAGAGCTCCATGTTCGACAAGGACAGCCTGATCGTCACCTACGACAAGGAGCGCGGCGAGCCGCGCGGCGCACGCAGCAAGTCTGATGCTGACGCCGGCAAGGTACTTGGCAATTGCATCGACTGCTCGATGTGCGTGCAGGTTTGCCCGACCGGCATCGACATACGCAATGGACTGCAATACGAGTGCATAGGCTGCGCCGCCTGTGTCGATGCCTGCAACAGCGTGATGGACAAGATAGGCGCGCCACGCGGCCTGGTGCGCTACTGGACCGATCATGCCGCAATCCACCGCTGGACGTCGGCGCAGATACTGCGCCATGCCTTCAGGCCGAGAGTGCTGATCTATTCGGCCGTGTTACTGCTGATCGTTTCGGCGTTCTTCGGCACGCTGCTGTCACGCACGCCGGTGAAGATGGACGTGATCCGTGATCGCGGCTCGATGGGGCGCGAGATCGAGAATGGCATGATCGAGAACGTGTACCGGCTGCAGGTCATGAACACCGATGAGACCAGCCATCGTTACCGCATCACCGTCGAGGGCATTGATTCGATCCGGCTCGAAGGTAACCCGGAGATCGAATTGGGGCCGACTGAATCGCGTGGCGTGCCGGTCAATGTGCGCGTCGACGAGGGGCAGGGCAGCAAGGGCTCGAACAAGATCTGGTTCACGCTGAGCGCAGTCGATGACGATGGTGTGCAAGTGAAAGAGAAGGCGGTGTTCTTCGTGCCGCGTTGACGTGGCCGGACACCCTGCGATATCAGCGATACCAGCCATACCGGTAACCCAAGCCAGACAACCGGCGCCAGCGCGCCTGAAAGCGACGATCATGCATACTCTCGCCATGGACTCTCAAGCCAACCCGCCGTGGTACCGCCATCGCTGGCCATGGTTGCTGATGCTCGGCCCGGTCGCCGTGCTGATCGCCGGTGCGATCACGATGTGGATATCATTCTCCGGCGCCGATGCGCTGGTGGTCGATGACTATTACAAGCAGGGCAAGGCGATCAATCAGGACCTGCGGCGTGACCGCGTCGCCTTCGAGCGCGGATTGTCGGCGAGCTTGCGCTATGATGCCGCGTCCGGTCGCCTGCTCGGGAGCGTGAATGGCCTCGCGCAGCCGGTGCCGCTGACGCTGCTGCTGGTGCATCCGACCGTGCCGGCGAAGGATCGGCGTCTGGCCGTGGTGCCGAGGGCGAACGGCGAATTCGAACTGCCCTTGGCCATGCTGGAGCGTGCCAACTGGCAGGTGCAAATTGAAGATGGTCAGCGCGAGTGGCGCTTGCATGGGCCGTGGCAGTGGCCGCAAAACAAGAAAGTCGACATCCGGCCGCAGAGCCAGGATGCCGGGGGGAGATGAAGCATGCTGAGGTTGGCGATGACGGTACTGTGGCCTTCGTTCCTGACGGCGATCATGGCTGAGGGCCTGTTCTTTTCCACCTTTGATCCGGCCGACCTGATGCTGGCCGGTGGCCATGCCGAGCTGCCACCGATTGCCACCTACACGCTGGGATTCTTTTTCTTCTGGGCCTTTGCAGCCATCGCTAGCATGCTGAGCCTCTACCTGTTCAGCACCGACAACGCGCCGAAGCAGCCGCCGTTCTGATTCGCTAGCTCAGTTGCAGCTGTCGGTGCCAGCGGCAATGGCGCGCAAGCGCTCCGGCTGCAGCAGCTCAATCTCGCGGTTGGCCACGCGCAGCAGGCCATCCTTCTTCAGCTTGGATAGCAGCCGGCTGATGCTCTCTATCGTCAGGCCGAGATAGTTGCCGATCTCCTCGCGCGACATGCGCAGCTGAAAGCTGGTCGATGAATAACCTCGCGCCGCGTAGCGCGACGACAGGTTGATCAGGAATGCGGCGAAACGCTGCTCGGCACGCATATTGCCGAGCAATAGCATGACATTCTGCTCGCGCGTAATTTCCTGGCTCATCATCCTGTGAAAATGATGCAGTAGCGTCGGTATGGTGCCGAACAGCTCCTCAAGGCGCGCGAACGGTATCTCGCAGACCTCGCTGTCCTCGAGTGCCATCGCATCGCAATGATGGCGGTCAGTACTGATCGCATCCATGCCCAGCAGTTCGCCCGCCATCTGGAAACCCGTGACTTGCTGTTCGCCGCTCGCGCTGACCTGATAGGTCTTGAAATGCCCTAGCCTGATCGCGTACAGATTGGTGAAAGGTTCATCCATACGGTACAGCAGCGTGTCCTTGGGCACCTTGCGGCGGCGGCCGATGATCTGGTCGAGCCGGTGCATGTCAGATTCGCCCAGGCCCATGGGCAGACAGAGCTGGTGCATGCTGCAGGCGGAGCAGCTGGCACGCAGCGCCTGCAGGTTCAGGTTGGCAGCGGGGGTCAGTGGCTGGGCTTGGCTCATGGTGATAACGGCGCAAAGGTAGGGCGAATGTACCGCATCCGCCCCCTGACTGCCACTTTACTTATTGACATTGAACTATGCCGCCGACTCAACTATTCCACCGACTTGACCAGTCCACTCACTCAGCCAATCCACTGGCTCAAAGAATCCACTGACTCGCCTAGTCCACTGCCTCATAGGGCAGGCCGACATAGTTCTCTGCCATGTTGGTGCGACCGGCGTCGGAGCCGGTGAAGTAATCGAGCTCCGCCTCTTGTATGCGCTGGTTGAACGGGTCATCGGAGAACTTGTGCAGGATGGACGTCATCCACCATGAGAAGCGCTCGGCCTTCCAGATACGGCGCAGGCAGATCGCCGAGTATTTGTTGACCAGATCGGTGCGGCCTTCGAGGTAGCGCTTTCTGAGGATGTGATAAAGCGTGTACACATCGCTGGCCGCAAGGTTCAGTCCCTTGGCGCCGGTCGGTGGCACGATGTGTGCCGCATCGCCGACCAGGAACATGCGTCCGAACTGCATCGGTTCGGCGACGAAGCTGCGCAGTGGTGCAATGCTCTTCTCGATCGACGGGCCCGTGACCAGGCTGTTCGCAGTGGCGCCCGGCAGTCGCGCGCGCAGCTCGTCCCAGAAACGTTCGTCCGACCAGTCCTCCACCTTGTCATCCAGCGGGCACTGCACGTAGTAGCGCGATAGTATGCTGGAACGCATGCTGCACAGCGCGAAGCCGCGCTCATGGTTTGCATAGATCAGCTCATCCGACACCGGCGGCGTGCGCGACAGCACGCCCAGCCAGCCAAATGGATAGACGCGCTCGAACAGGCGGATGCGCTCGGCCGGTACTGATTTGCGCGAGACGCCATGAAAGCCGTCGCAGCCGGCGATGTACTCGCAATCGATGCGCTGCACCTGCCCATCCTTGGTGAAGGTCACGAAAGGATGGTCGCTGTCAATGTCGTGCAGTGCGACATCCTGTGCGTCATAGATGCTGGTGGCACCAGCAGCCCGGCGCGCATCCATCAGGTCTTTGGTGACTTCGGTCTGGCCATAGACCATCACCGTCTTGCCGCCCGAGTAGCGCTTCAGGTCAATGCGCTCGACCCGGCCGGAGAATGACAGCGCAAAGCCTTCATGCACATGGCCCTCGCGGTCCATGCGCTCGCCGACTTGCGCCTCGCGCAAGAGGTTGATCGTTCCCTGTTCCAGTACGCCGGCACGTATCCGAGAGAGCACATAGTCGGGCGACTTGGCCTCGATGATGATGTTGGCAATGCCCTGCAAGTCCAGCAGGCGTCCGAGCAGCAGGCCCGAGGGGCCGGCGCCGATGATGGCGACCTGGGTGTTCATCTTGTCTCCAAGCGGGCTCAGGGCCCTTGTAATTTTCAAGCCGACATGATCGGGTCATTCAGCACTGCAGGGAATGGACGATCCCGGGCAGAAATTGTACATTTCGTGGAATCTTGATGCCGAGCCGCCCATGAGCCCCAGTCATACCAAGCGTGCCAGAAGCCCCGCTGCCGCACCGGTGCCGGTCTATCAGTTGTATGGCGAGGGCAGCCAGTGGCTGACGCCGGACATGGTGCATGTGGAATCGATCGCCGCGCGCAGCCGCCTTCATCAGTGGGAAATACGTCCGCACCGCCATCACGGTCTGTTTCAGCTGCTCTGGTTGCAGCAGGGCCGCGCCCGTCTGCAGCTCGATGGCGTGCACGGGCAGCTGGCGCCGGGCACGGTGCTGCTGCTACCGCAGCACTGCGTACACGGATTTCGCTTCTCGCGCCATGCGCAGGGTGTGGTGGTGACGATTGCCTATGCGCTGCTCGAGAGACTGCGCGGCGGTCTGGGCGAGGGGCTGTCGGCAATGACCTCGCCGCAGGCGTGCGCGCTGGCCGAGATCGAGCGGCGGCCCGAGATCGAGCTGCTGCTGCCGTCGCTGCTGCAGGAATACGAAGGCCAGCGCGAGCACCGGCACCTGTTGCTCGAATCCTTGCTGGTGACCGTGCTGGGCTGGTTGCGCCGTGATCCGGCACGTGATGAAGCAGCGACCGCCCGTGAGCGGTCGCGGCACTATCTGTCAGGATTTTCTGCAGCGATCGAGCGCAACCATGCGCGTCATTTGCCGCTGGAGCGTTATGCGGAAGAACTGGGCATCAGCACCGCGCACCTGAATGCGGTCTGCCGCGAACTGGCCGGCTGCTCGGCGCTGTCGCTGGTGCATGCGCGGCTGATGCTCGAGGCGCGGCGCAACCTGGTTTACACCTCGATGAGCATACGCGACATTGCCGATGCGCTCGGTTTTGCCGACCCCGCCTATTTCACCCGTTTCTTCAAGCGCGGCAGCGGGGTCTCGCCGCGCGAATTCCGTCAGCGTGCGCAGCGCGGCGGACCGGCGCCGTCGCGCTGACAGCACTCGTGGCAACAGTCCTCGGGGTAACAGTACCCAAGGCAATGGTGCGCAGGGAAGCAATGCGCTTTGCAGCAACACGCAGCGCAGCAATGCGCAGGGCGACTGTATTCAGGGCAGCAGCACGGAGAGCTCGGCGGCCGAGTTCAGCAGGGCCGGCAGCACGGTCTGCTCAAGCTGCGAACGCGAGACCCGCGTGGCCTGTGCGCCGATGTTGAGCGCTGCCATGGTCGCGCCGGATGCGCCGCGTACCGGTACCGCGATTGAGCGCAGACCGATCTCCAGTTCTTCCTCGACGATTGCGTAGCCGCGCTGGCGGGTCTCGGCGATGATCTCGCGCAGGCGGGCCTCGCCGACGACGGTGCGATCGGTGTAGGCCACCAGCTTCACTTTCGAAAAATACTGGTCGAGCGCCGGTTCCGACAATCCGGCCAGCAGCACTCGTCCGAGCGAAGTGCAATAGGCCGGCAGGCGGCTGCCTGCATTCAATGCCACCGACAGCACGCGCGAGGTCTGCGAGCGCGAGATGTAGAGCACCTCGTCATCTTCCAGCACTGCCAGCGAGCACGATTCGTTGAGTGTGCGCGATAGCTGGTTCAGGCAGGGCTGGGCCGACACCGTTAGCGGCGTCGACGACAGGTAGGAATAACCGAGCGTAAGTATCTTCGGCTTCAGATAGAAATTATTCGCTTCCGAATCTGCATAGCCGAGCTGCTTGAGCGTGTACAGGCAGCGGCGCACGGCCGCGCGTGGTATGCCGGTCTTGTGGCTGATCTGAGCAATCGTCATCGCACGGCGCTGGTCGCTGAAGGCCTTGACCACGGCCAGACCGCGCGCCAGCGAAGTCATGAAGCTCGGGTCGGTCAGGGCATCGATTTCTTCGGCAATGGTCAGCGGGCGGCCGGGCGGTTTGGCACCAGCGGGAGGGATGCCGGGAACACCAGCAACGCTGGGTACATTGGGAGCGCTCGGAGCGGGGTGCCCGCTGTCGGCGTCCTTCAGCGCTACGTTGAGGGTATCGGGCATCGGGGTAGAGATGTTCTGCATGGTCGCTTCTCTCACGGAAAGAGTGTGTCGCCGGGACGACGGATGGCTACGGGAGATGTCGTTGGCGTTGCCCCACAGGCTGCCAGCGATGCGTTACCGTAACGGAACTCGATAATCTTTTGATAATCCACATCCGCGTTGCCACAGGTTCCCGGTGAAAACAGTGGCGCATACCCAGCTTTCTGCGTCATGCCGACAACAGTCGCTTTGGGATGGTCGGCTAACGGTGTTCGGGCATCGCACACAAAATGCGCTTGCCCGCTTGTTGACCCCTATTGCGAAGGATAAACTCCTTCGCTGTTCTATAAACAGATATTTGTTCGATAAACGAACATAAATTCAACAACAGACCGCGCATGCCAGCCTCGTTCCGGTTCGTCGGATCCGGGAAGCATTGGACGTGGCTTACCCCCGGAGGCAATCGTGATCAACAAGATCGTTCCCGATCTGGAACAGGCGGTGGCTGGGATACATGACGGCGCCACCGTGATGATCGGCGGCTTCGGCAATGCCGGCATGCCCAAGGCATTGATTGATGCCCTGATCGACAACGGCGCGCGCGAACTCACCATCGTCAACAACAATGCTGGCAACGGCGACACCGGACTGGCCGCGCTGCTGGCCGCCGGCCGCGTGAAGAAAATCATCTGCTCGTTTCCGCGCCAATCCGATTCGCATGTGTTCGACGGTCTTTACCGTGCCGGCAAGATCGAGCTGGAACTTACGCCCCAGGGCAATCTGGCCGAGCGCATACGCGCTGCCGGCGCCGGCATTGGCGGCTTCTTCACGCCCACCGGGTACGGCACCCGGCTGGCCGAGGGCAAGGAGACGCGCGTCATCAATGGCCGCTCCTATGTGTTCGAGTTGCCGATCCATGCGGACTTCGCGCTGATCAAGGCGCTCAAGGGCGACCGTTGGGGCAATCTTGTCTACCGCAAGGCCGCGCGCAACTTCGGGCCGATCATGGCCAGCGCCGCGAAGTGCACCATCGCCGAAGTGGCCGAGGTGGTCGCGCTGGGTGAGCTCGATCCCGAGGTGATCGTCACGCCCGGCATCTTCGTGCAACGCATCGTCCAGGTCGGAGGCCAGCCATGAAACGATTTACCCGCGACGAGATCGCGCAGCGCGTCGCGCGCGACATTCCAGACGGCGCCTATGTGAACCTCGGCATCGGCCTGCCGACCATGGTCGCCAACCATCTCGACAAGTCGAAGGAAATTTTCCTGCACAGCGAGAACGGCATCCTCGGCATGGGCCCGGCGCCGGCGCCCGGCGACGAGGACGAAGACCTGATCAATGCAGGCAAGCAGCCGGTCACGCTGCTGACCGGCGGCGCGTATTTTCATCATGCAGATTCGTTTGCAATGATGCGCGGCGGCCATCTCGACATCTGCGTGCTGGGCGCGTTCCAGGTCTCGCAGGGCGGTGACCTCGCCAACTGGCACACCGGCGCGCCCGATGCGATACCGGCGGTCGGCGGCGCGATGGATCTGGCAATCGGCGCCAAGAAAGTTTTCGTGATGATGGAGCACCAGACCAAGACCGGCGAGAGCAAGATCGTCGCGCAGTGCAGCTACCCGCTGACTGGTGTCGGTTGCGTGTCACGTATCTACACGGATCTCGCCGTGATCGATGTCACCCCCGAGGGCTTGCGCGTGATCGAGCGGGCCGACGGGCTAGCGCATGAGGAGCTCGAGCGCATCACCGGACTGCCCTTGCTGAAATAAGCACCAGCGCCACGAATCCACGAATCCACCCACCGAAACGACTACAGGAAAATCCCATGAAAGACGCATTCATCTGCGACGCGATCCGTACGCCCATCGGTCGCTACGGCGGCGCGCTGAAGGACATGCGTGCAGACGATCTCGGTGCCATTCCGCTGCGCGCGCTGCAGGAACGCAATCCCACCGTCGACTGGCAGCAAGTCGATGAAGTGATCTTCGGCTGTGCCAATCAGGCCGGCGAGGACAATCGCAATGTGGCGCGCATGTCCGCGCTGCTGGCCGGGCTGCCACTGGCGGTGCCGGGCGCCACCATCAACCGCCTGTGCGGCTCCGGCATGGATGCGCTCGGCACGGCAGCACGCGCGATCAAGGCCGGCGAAGCCTCACTCGTGATCGCCGGTGGTGTCGAGTCAATGACGCGCGCGCCCTTCGTGATGGGCAAGGCCGACAGCGCCTTTTCGCGCAACGCACAGATCTTCGATACCACCATCGGCTGGCGCTTCATCAATCCGCAGATGAAGGCGCTGTACGGCGTGGACTCGATGCCGGAGACTGCAGAAAACGTGGCGACCGACTACGGCATCAGCCGTGCTGATCAGGATGCATTCGCGGTACACAGTCAGAACAAGGCGGCCGCTGCCCAGGCCGCTGGCGTGCTGGCCGACGAGATCGTGCCGGTCACCATCCCGCAGAAAAAAGGCGAGCCGCTGACCGTGCTGCATGACGAGCATCCGCGTGCCACCTCGGTCGAGGCGCTGGCCAGGCTCAAGGGCGTGGTGCGCCCGGATGGCACGGTGACTGCCGGTAATGCATCCGGCGTGAATGACGGTGCCTGCGCGTTGCTGCTGGCCAATGCCGAGACAGCGGCGCATTACGGGCTGCAGCGCAAGGCGCGCGTCGTTGCCATGGCGACCGCCGGCGTGGCGCCGCGCGTGATGGGCATCGGACCGGTGCCGGCCGTACGCAAGGTGCTGCAGCAGGCCGGCATGACGCTCGAGCAGATGGACGTGATCGAGCTGAACGAGGCCTTTGCCGCGCAAGGGCTGGCCGTGCTGCGCCAGCTCGGCATTGCCGATGACGATGCGCGCGTCAACCCGAATGGCGGTGCGATCGCGCTTGGCCATCCGCTGGGCATGAGCGGCGCGCGCCTCGTGACCACCGCGACCTACCAGCTGCACCGCAGCGGCGGCCGGTTCGCGCTGTGCACGATGTGCATCGGCGTCGGGCAGGGCATTGCCGTCATCATCGAGCGCTGCTGAACCAGCCAATCGCCGCCGGCCATCGTCGCCGCGGCGGTTCCCATTTCGCCTGCCATCGGCGACAATCATCCTCTGCACAAGAACGATAATCCGAGACCTGTTTTCATGTCCGACCTGCATCCCTATCGCAAGCCCGCTGCCGGCAGTCATGCCGATTACCTGTATCCCGGCTACGCCTCCACCGTGAAGCGCTCGCCGTCGCAGCCGCTGGTGCTGCTGCCTCAATCGCTCTCCGAGATCACCGGGCCCGTGTTCGGGCATGAGTGCGTGCAGCCCGGCGACGCCGACCTGACCCGCCAGCATGCGGGCGAGCCGCTGGGCGAGCGCATCATCGTCGCCGGTCGCGTGCTCGACGAAGACGGCCGCCCGGTACCGCACACGCTGGTCGAGGTCTGGCAGGCCAATGCCGCCGGCCGCTATCAACACAAGCGCGACCAGCATGATGCGCCACTGGATCCCAACTTCACCGGCACCGGCCGCACGCTGACCGATGCCGACGGCAACTATTGCTTCACTACCATACGGCCGGGTGCCTACCCGTGGCGCAACCATCCGAATGCATGGCGACCGGCGCACATCCATTTCTCGCTGTTCGGCAATGCTTTTGCCACGCGACTGGTCACGCAGATGTATTTCCCCGGTGATCCCTTGCTGGCGTTTGACCCCATCTATCATGCGGTGCCCGAGCATGCACGCGAGCGCATGGTTTCGTCATTCGAGCTCGATCTGACCCAGCCTGAGCATGCGCTTGGCTTCCGCTTCGACATCGTCCTGCGCGGCCGCGATGCCACGCCGATGGAGACAACACGATGAAACACGGGCTCACCCCATCGCAGACCGTCGGCCCCTACCTGCACATCGGGCTGGACTGGCTGAACACCACCGAGCTTGCACCGGCAGGCGTGGCCGGCGAGCGCGTCATCATCCAGGGTCAATTGCTTGATGCCGACCGCCAGCCAATAACGGACGGCATGATCGAGATCTGGCAGGCCAACTCGCATGGCAAATATGCGCATGTGGACGACAATCGCGCGCTGCCGCTGGAAGCCGGCTTCAACGGTTTTGGCCGCACGCCTACCGACGAGCAGGGGCGCTTTCGCTTCGCCACCATCAAGCCCGGCAGCGTGCCGGATGCGCAAGGTCGTCCGCAGGCGCCGCACCTGATGGTGAATGTCTTTGCGCGTGGCCTGTTGAAGCAACTCGTCACGCGCGCCTATTTCCCCGGTGATGCGCATGAGACCGACAGCGTGCTGCAGCAAGTGCCCGCTGCGCGTCGTGCGACACTGGTGGCGACAGCGGTGTCGCCCGGCGTGGTCGAATGGAATATCCTGATCGGCGGCAGTATTGACGACGAAACCGTCTTCTTCGAAATCTGATCGAAGCCTTGATCGCCAACCCCTTCCCATCATGCCCGCCAACTCGCTGACTGACCGATTGTTTTCGAATCCAGCCATGGCGCGCGTGTTCTCGGCCGAGAACACCGTGCAGCGAATGCTGGATGTCGAAGCTGCCCTCGCACATGCGCTCGCGGTCGAGGATGTGATTCCCGAGGCAGCGGTGGTGCCGATACAGTCGGCCTGCAAGGCAGCGCGCATCGACATGAAGGCGCTGTCTGCTGCCGCGCGGCACGCCGGTAATCTGGCGATACCGCTGGTCAAGCAACTGACCGCCGAGGTGGCGTCCATCGATGCGCAGGCAGCGCGCTATGTGCACTGGGGCGCGACCAGTCAGGACATCATCGATACCGGCATGGTGCTGCAATTGCGCGAGGCGATCGACCTGCTCGAGGTCGAGCTGGCCGAACTGGCCGACGCGCTCGCCGGTCTCGCGCACCGTCATCGCGATACCCCGATGATCGGGCGCACCTGGTTGCAGCATGCGCTGCCGATCACTTTCGGCCTGAAGGCAGCAGGCTGGCTGGATGCCGTCCTGCGCCACCAGCAGCGACTGGCCGCGCTGCGTGCAGATATCGCGGTGCTGCAGTTCGGCGGCGCGGCAGGTACGCTGGCCAGCCTCGGCAATCGCGGCCTGCCGGTGGCCGATGCCCTGGCAAGGGCGCTGGCACTGCAACTGCCCGAGCTGCCCTGGCATGCGCATCGCGACCGCATGGCCGAATGCGCGACCGTCGTCGGGCTCTTGACCGGCACGCTGGCCAAGATCGCGCGCGACCTGTCGCTGCAGATGCAGACCGAGGTTGGCGAGCTGGCCGAGCCGTCAGCGCCCGGCCGCGGCGGCTCGTCGACCATGCCGCACAAGCGCAACCCGGTCGCCTGCGTCAACGCACTGGCGGCAGCGGCACGCGTGCCGGCCTTGGTGTCCACCATGCTGGCCGTGATGGACAATGAACATGAGCGCGCGCTCGGCGGCTGGCAGGCCGAGTGGGACACGCTGCCCGAGATCGCATCGCTGTGCGGCGCATCGCTGTCATCGCTGCGCGACGTGATCGAAGGACTCGAGGTCAACGCCGAGCGCATGCACGCCAACATCGGCCAGACCCGCGGCCTGGTGATGGCCGAGGCCGTGTCGCTGGCGCTGGCTGCGCATATCGGTCGCGCGCATGCACATGAGCGTGTCGAGGCCGCCTGCCGTGCGGCGCTGGCACAGGACACCGGGCTGCGGGAGGCGCTGGCTGCCGACCCCGACATTGCCACGCGACTGTCCGCGGCCGAACTGGACAAGCTTTTCGAACCGCTTGCCTACACCGGCGAAGCCGGCGCACTGGTCGATCGCGTGCTGGCTGCACATCGTGCGCGCAAAGGCTGACGCCAAGCGCCGCGACCACTGAACATTGGAGCAATCACATGGCCCTACTTGATACCGGCAAAGGCAAGCTGCATTACCAGCTTGACGGCGCCGAAGGCGCGCCGCTGCTGGTGCTGTCGAATTCGCTTGGCACCACGATGGACATGTGGCTGCCGCAATTGCCGGCGTTGGTCGAACATTTCCGCGTGCTGCGATATGACACGCGCGGCCACGGTCAGTCCGAGGTCACGCCCGGGCCGTACTCGATCGCTCAGCTTGGCGGTGACGTGCTCGCGCTGCTCGATCACCTGAAAGTGCCGCGTGCGCATTTCTGCGGGCTCTCGATGGGCGGCATGACCGGCATCTGGCTCGGCATACATGCGCCGGACCGCATCGATCGGCTGGTGCTGTGCAATACCAGCGCCGCGATCGGCGTGCCCGAGGTGTGGAATGCGCGCATCGCCCAGGTCAGGCAGGGCGGCATGCCCGCTGTGATCGAGACCGTGCTCGAGCGCTGGTTTACATCGGATTTCCTCGCACATGCGCCGGCCCAGGTCGAGCGCGTGCGTTCCATGCTGGCGGCGACCTCGGTCGATGGCTATGTGGCCAATTGCGCCGCTGTGCGCGACATGGACCAGCGCGCCGATCTCGGCCGTATTGCCACGCCGACGCTGGTCATTGGCGGCAAGTTCGACAAGTCCACACCACCCGAGCATGGCGAGCTAATCGCCAGATCCGTGCCCGGTGCGCGCTATGTGGAGCTGAATGCGGCGCACCTGTCCAACTGGGAGGCTGCGCAGGCCTTCACCCAGCGCGTGCTCGGCTTCCTGCGGGAGGGCGAGCATGGATGACGAGCAGAAGTTCGAGGCCGGCATGGCGGTGCGGCGCGCGGTGCTGGGCGATGCCCATGTCGATCGCGCGCAGGCCAATCGCAATGCATTCAACACCGAGTTTCAGGACCTGATCACCCGCTACGCATGGGGAGAGATCTGGACCCGCGAAGGGTTGCCGCGCCACACGCGCAGCCTGATGACCATCTGCATGATGGTGGCGCTCGGCCGTGAAGAAGAA
>JACCDH010886922.1_pt1 | contig 13982 bp, 16 predicted proteins | sample 7442481 | NCBI WGS metagenome assembly JACCDH01 (sample SAMN15323433, study PRJNA562643) | freshwater metagenome | isolation source: river surface water | place: USA:Blue River Watershed | collected 2017-08-15
ACACGGCCCAGTGGGCCCAGGCTGGTCTCGCCCGCCCGCCCGCCGGTGGGCGACGGCCGCCGAAGCGGCCCCACCGAGGCGGAGACGCCAGACGGCGCAGACCCGCCCGCCGCGGCGCCGCAGCGCGCAGCCTCAGGGGAGGCGTCTGCCGCGAAAAATCCCACCGCCGCCCGCACCAACCGGCCAGCGCCGGCCCCGGGTGCACCGGCTGGCCGACCCGGCGGCGCACCGCCAGCGGGGGTGGGTGGCGACGAGTCGCTGCAGCACGTGGCCGAAAAGCTGTTGGCCGCCATGGCGGAAGTGAACGAGCGACAACGCCTGGAAGCAGAGAAAGCACGCGCCCAGGCGGCGGCGCAGAAAAAAGGCACCCCGCCGGCCAAAGATGCCGGAAAGGCAGGGCAACGCCCAGCCGAAAAGGCGCAACCCAAAAAACACCCTGCGCCATGAAACACGTGAAACGCGGGGAGCGCCGGGCTCACCCGGGGCCACTCGGTGGTTGCCGCCAGCGGGATCAGCGCGCCAAGCTGCGCAGCGCCAAACGGATGCCTTCGCTCACGCCCACGCCTTCGGGCAACGCCTTGAGGGCGGCAGCGGCCTCTTTGTCGGCATAACCCAAGGCCAACAGGGCTTGCTGAATGTCCGCCTGCACGTCGGCGGCGCCACCGCCCGCGCCAGGGACGCCTTCGCCCGGCAGCCCCAGGTCGGGGCCCATCTTGCCCTTGAGTTCCAGCAGCAAACGCTCGGCGGTTTTTTTGCCAATGCCCGGCACTTTGATGAGCCGACTGGCCTGCTGCTGCGCGACAGCCTGAGCCAGATCGGCCACGCTCAGTCCGCTCAGAATGGACAGGGCCGTGCGCGGGCCGACGCCCGATATGCGGATGAGCTGGCGAAACGCCTCGCGTTCACCGGCAGTGGCAAAGCCATACAGAATCTGCGCATCCTCCCGCACCACAAAATGGGTGAGCAGGGTCACAACGGCCCCAACCTCTGGCAAGTGGTAGAAGGTGCTCATGGGCACGTCCACTTCGTAGCCCACGCCGTGGCAGTCCACCAAAATTTGGGGTGGGGCTTTGGCGGCCAGATGGCCGCAGAGTCGTCCGATCATGCGAGGCGTCCTTTGGCGGGCCAGCGGGGCCAACTTCCGGCCGCCGACCCTGGGGGGTAACATCAAACCATGATTCTGCGCCACACCTTTTCCCCGCCCGACAACGCCCGGATGGCCCATCTGTGCGGCCCGCTGGACGCGCATCTGCGCACCATTGAAACGGCGCTGAACGTCAAGGTGGCGCACCGGTTCGAGCAGTTCCGCGTGGAAGGCCCCAAGGCCAAAGCCGAGCGGGCGCTGGACGTGCTGCAAGCGCTGTACGAACGGGCCCGCCGCCCGATTGCGGCCGAGCAGGTGCAACTGATGCTGACGGGAGACACCGCGCTGGGCCATGCCGAGCCGGGCGCGCTGGCGGTGCACAGCCGCAAAGGCGAGGTGCGGGGCCGCACGCCCAACCAGGCGCATTACCTGGAGCAGATGGCGCGTCACGACATCACCTTTGGCGTTGGGCCCGCGGGCACCGGCAAAACCTGGCTGGCGGTGGCCTGTGCCGTGGATGCGCTGGAGCGCAGCGCGGTGCAGCGCATCGTGCTGACGCGCCCGGCGGTGGAGGCGGGTGAAAAGCTGGGGTTCCTGCCCGGCGACCTGGGCCAGAAGGTGGACCCCTACCTGCGGCCGCTGTACGACGCGCTGCACGACCTGATGGGTTTTGACCAAGTGAGCAAAGCCTTTGAACGCCAGCAGATTGAGATTGCACCACTTGCTTTCATGCGGGGGCGCACGCTCAACCACGCGTTCGTCATCCTGGACGAGGCACAAAACACCACGCCCGAGCAAATGAAAATGTTCCTGACCCGCATCGGCTTCGGCTCGAAAGCGGTGGTGACGGGCGACGTGAGCCAGATCGACCTGCCCACCACCCAGTTGAGCGGACTGATCGACGCCGAACGGGTGCTGCGTCGCGTGCCAGGCGTGGCCATGTGTCGCCTCACCAGCGCAGACGTGGTGCGCCACCCGCTGGTGGCCCGCATTGTGGATGCCTATGACGCCCGCGGTGGCGCCGACGTGGCCGAAGTGCCCCCGACCGGCGAACCGGGCGCCCCCGTCTCCAGCAAACGGCTCAGAGCATCTATAAAAACAATAGCTTAAAACCCAATATATACGTGCGCCAAAGCCATTTTTTATTCAAAACATGGCCCAACAACCCGTCCCGCCGCCCCCCCCATCGCCATGCCCCTGCACCACCTCAGCCTGTCTCTGCAGTTTGCCCAACTGGCAGACGCACCCACCCACCGCGCCGCACTGCCCCGCCACAAGGTCGCCCGCTGGATTCGCCACGCACTGAGCATGGATGCGGAAATGGCCATTCGCATCGTCGACGCCGATGAGGGCCAGCAGCTCAACCGCGACTACCGCCAAAAGGACTACCCCACCAACGTGCTCACGTTCGATTACTGCACCGGCCCGGTGATGATGGCCGACTTGGTGCTGTGCGCACCCGTGGTGGCGCGGGAGGCGGCCGAACAGGGCAAAAGCCTGGCCGATCATTACGCCCACCTGCTGGTCCACGGCACGCTGCACGCCCAGGGCTGGGACCATGAAACCAGCGAAGCCGACGCCCTGGCCATGGAGGCCAGGGAAATTGAAATCCTGGCCAAACTGGGGGTGGCCAATCCGTACGCAGCCGCAGCGTGCGCCCCCGCGGAGCAGGACCCGGCCCTTGCCCCATGACCGTCGCCACCTCCGTCACCGTCACGGTGGGCAACAGTCGCTGCAACGGTGGGCGCGGCCCATGGACCGCCACCCAAGCCCGCATCTCAACCGGGGAAGAACGGGCCCAAGGGGCCGTCAAAACTGCAGGGGAATGGTCACCGGCCCGTCGTTGATGAGGTGGACCTGCATGTCCGCCGCGAACCGTCCCGTGGCCACCAGCGGATGCTGGGCCTGGGCGCGCTGCACCAAGGTGTCAAACAAATGCCGGGCCAGTTGCGGCGCAGCAGCCCCCTGAAAGCTGGGGCGGTTGCCGCCGCGCACGTCAGCCGCCAGGGTGAATTGGCTCACCAGCAGCAAACCACCGGGGGCGCCCTTCCCGTCCAGGTCTTGCACGCTGCGGTTCATCTTGCCCGCCTCGTCGGCAAAGATGCGCAGCTTGAGCAGCTTGGTCAACGCCGCTTGTACCGTGTCCTCGGTGTCGGCGGGCTCTGCACACACCAGCACCAACAGGCCGGGGCCAATGCGGCCGACCACCGCCTGCTCCACCTCCACCCGCGCTTCGCGCACCCGTTGCACCAGCAGCTTCATGGCGTGCCTCTGCTGGCTTCAAAGGTGGAAGCCGTTTCTTGCGGCAACAGCTCCAGCGTCACGCTCAAGTCGGGCACGGCCTGCACCAGGGCTCGGCCCACCTGAACCCGCAGATCGGCGGCTTGTCCCAGCGTCCAATCGGCGGGCAGGTGCAAATGGGCCGCCAAATGCCGGTGCGAGCCCGCTTTGCGGGTGCGCACGCTGTCGAAGTGGATGCCTTCGCCCGCCCACTCGCGCTCAAAACCCTGCAGCACCCGCTGCAAATGGGCCTGCACGTCGGGTTCCACCGCCTGGTCCATCAACCCCTGAGAAGCGGCCCACACCAAAGCCACGCCCTCGCGCAGAATGTTCAAGGCCACGCCAATGGCCACGGCCGAGTCCAGCCACCACCAACCCGTCCATTGAGCGGCCATCAGCCCCCCCACCACACCCACCGAGGTCCACACATCGGTCATCAGGTGTTTGGCGTCTCCCTCCAAAGCCACCGATCGGTGGTGGCGCGAAGCCGCCAACAGGTACCACGCCAGCAGCCCATTGAGGGCGGAGCTGACCACGGACAGCGCCAGGCCCCACTCCAGCTGCACCACGGGCTCAGGGCTCCACAGCCGGTGTGCAGCCGCCCAAATGATGCCCACGGCCGCCGCCACGATGAGCAAGCCCTCAAAGCCCGACGAAAAATACTCCGCCTTGTGGTGGCCAAAGGGGTGATCTTCATCCGCCGGCCGGGCCGCCACCGTGACCATGAGCAGGCCGAACATGGCCCCCGCCAGGTTGACCACCGACTCCAAGGCGTCGGACAGCAAACCCACCGAATCGGTCAGGCCCCACGCCGCCGTCTTGAGGCCAATGGTGACCAAGGCCACCCCGGCCGAGACCTTGAGCCAGGCCTGGGGGCTGAGCCGCTCAACCCAAGGTGACACGGGCGAACTTTCGCTTGCCCACCTGAACCACATAGGTGCCGGCGGACAGTTTCAGGCCCCGGTCGCTGACCACCGCGCCATCCACGCGCACACCGCCGCCGTCGATCAAGCGGTTGGCCTCAGACGTGGACGGGGCCAAGCCAGCGGACTTGAGCAAGGCGCCCATCCCCAAGTCGGCGGGCAAACGCACTTCGGGCATCTCGTCGGGCACGCCCCCTTTGCTGCGGTTGATGAAGTCCTGCTCCGCCGCCTCGGCCGCCGCAGCGCTGTGGAAGCGGGCGGTGATTTCTTTGGCCAACGCCACCTTGGCCTCTTTGGGGTTGCGTCCAGCGGCCACCTCGGCCTTCAGGCTGGCAATCTGCGCCTCGGTCTGAAAACTCAACAGGGTGAACCAGTCCCACATCAGGTCGTCGCTGATGGACAAGACCTTGGCAAACATGGTGTTGGCGTCCTCGGTGATGCCGATGTAGTTGTTTTTGGACTTGGACATTTTGTCCACCCCATCCAAGCCCACCAGCAGCGGCATGGTCAAGATGCACTGCGCATCTTGCCCGTACTCGGCCTGCAAATGGCGGCCCATGAGCAGGTTGAATTTTTGGTCGGTGCCGCCCAGCTCCAAGTCGGCCTTCAAGGCCACCGAGTCGTAGCCTTGCATCAAGGGGTACAAAAACTCATGCACGCTGATGGGCGTTCCGGCGGTGTAGCGCTGGTGAAAGTCGTTGCGCTCCATCATGCGGGCCACGGTGTATTTGGCCGCCAGCTGGATCATCCCCATGCTGCCCAAGGGCAGGCTCCACTCGCTGTTGTAGCGAATCTCGGTTTTTGCAGGGTCCAGCACCAGGCTGGCCTGTTTGTAATAGGTCTCGGCATTGGCCTTGATTTGCTCTGGCGTCAGCGGCGGACGGGTGCTGTTGCGCCCGGAAGGGTCACCGATCAGGCTGGTGAAATCGCCAATCAAAAAAATGACCTGATGCCCCAGGTTTTGCAGCTGCCGCATTTTGTTGAGCACCACCGTGTGCCCAATGTGAATGTCTGGTGCCGTGGGGTCCAATCCCAACTTGATGCGCAGCGGTTGGCCGGTGGACTCGGAGCGCTGCAGCTTCTTCACCCAATCGGCCTGTGGAATCAGCTCCTCGCAGCCGCGCAGGGTCACGGCCAATGCCGAACGCACGCCATCGCTCAGGGGCGCGGTGGCTGCGGCGGCGGTCGCGTCAGCGGCGGAAGGGGTGAGGGGAGTGGTCGCGGTCATGAGGGTTTGCCAGAGCCCAACGCCACCGGGGGGCGGCTATACTTTTGAGCTGTTTTTTGGGCCGATTTTATGGCCCCACCCGCTTGTCGCCGGTGCCACGCCCTGCCGGACTGCATTTCGGCGCAGTGGCCCCAGCGAATCGCTTGAACCCTGCCGCGCCTGCGGCGGCCTCCATCGACGGACATGCCCAAAGCCCCTCTTGTCCCACAGATTGCTCCGCCCACCGCTTGGATTGTCGCATCCACCCGGTCCCTCCTCCAGAAGCACCCGCGCCGTCTCATGGCCACCCTGGGCGCGCTGTTGCTGGGCACCGGGGTCACGGCCTTCGGCATCGCCCCGCTGGCACCAGACGCAGCCGACCTGCCCGTTCGCACGGTGCTGGAGCCGGTGGACCTGGGTCCAGCTGCGGTGCCCGGACCGGTCAGCCTGAGCCCCCTCATCGACCCCACCACCGAACTGGTGCTGTACCGGCACGAACTCACCCGGCGAGACGACACCATCGCCAGCCTGTTCCGTCGCCTGGGCGTGGCCGACAGCTCGGCCGCCGCCTTCGTTCGGTACGACCCACTGATGATCGAGCTGCTCTCCGGCAAGCCCGGAAAGCTGGTCAAGGTCGAGGTGGATGGCCGACAGCAACTGCGCCGCCTGACTGCCGTTTGGGGCGCTGCAGACGAACGGGCCTACCGCAAACTGACCATGACGCCCGAAAACAGCCGTTGGTCCAGCAAGGTGCAGTTCGGTGAACTCAAGCCCGCCCTGCGCATGGCCAGCGGCACCATCACCAGTTCGCTGTTTGCAGCGACCGACGCGGCGCAAGTGCCCGACGCCGTGGCCACGCAACTGGCCGAAATGTTCTCCAGCGACATCGATTTCCGGCGAGACCTTCGCAAGGGCGACCGCTTCACGGTGGTGTACGAATCGCTGGAGGCCGATGGAGAACCCATGCGAGCCGGTCGCGTGCTCAGCGCCGAGTTCGTGAACGATGGCAACCGCCTGCAAAGCCTGTGGTTCCAAGAGCCCGGCACCAAAGGCGGCTACTACACCTTCGACGGCCAGAGCAAACGGCGCACGTACTTGGCGTCGCCCCTGGAATTCTCTCGGGTGAGCAGCGGCTACGGCATGCGCTTTCACCCGGTGCATGGCGGCATGCGTGCCCACCTGGGGGTGGACTATGCCGCCCCAACGGGCACACCAGTGCGCACCGTGGGAGACGGCGTGGTGGAGTTTGCCGGCTGGCAACGGGGCTATGGCAATTTCATTGTGGTGCAGCACCGCAATGGGCACACCACCGCCTACGGCCACCTGAGCAAAATCCACGTGCGCAAAGGTCAGCGGGTTTCGCAAGGCGACACCATCGGCGCCGTGGGGTCCACCGGCGTGTCCACCGGGCCGCATTTGCATTTTGAATTCCGCGATCAGGGCGTCCACAAGGACCCCCTGCTGATCGCCAAACAAGGCGAGACCGTGCCCATTTCTCCCGCCTCACGCGCAGCCTTCATGGCCACCGCCCGCCAGATGGAACTGGAGCTGTCGGCTGGCGCACCCGTGGCAGAGCGGGTGGCCAGTGCCCGCTGACCCGGCGTTGTTTCGAAGCATCGAAGCGGGCGACCGCTTCATCGGCCTGATGTCCGGCACGTCGCTGGACGGCGTGGACGGCGTCTTGCTGCAAGCGCGCAGCCAGACCGAGTGGTTGGTCACGGAAGCCGTTCACGCAGACCTGCCCGCCCCGCTTCGGGCAGAACTGCTGGCCTTAAACACCAGTGGACCCGATGAACTGCACCGATCCGCCCTGGCGGCCAACGGGTTGATGGGCTGCTACGCCCAGGTGGTTGGGCTGCTGCTGCAGCGGCAAGGCTTGCCGCCAGCGGCCATTCGGGCGATTGGGGCGCACGGCCAAACGGTCCGTCACCAACCAGCGCCCGCCGGCCAACGCCCCGATGCCGCGGCCAGCTGGGCCGCATACACCCTGCAATTGGGCAATCCCGCATTGCTGGCGGAATTGACCGGCATCGCCGTAGTGGCCGATTTTCGCAGCCGGGACGTGGCGGCCGGGGGGCAGGGAGCGCCGTTGGTGCCGGCGTTTCACCACGCGCTGTTCGGGCGGCCTGGCATGGATTTGGCAGTGGCCAATGTGGGCGGCATGGCCAACGTCACGCTGTTGCCCGCCAACGGGGACGTCACGGGCTTCGACACCGGCCCGGGCAACGTGCTGATGGACAGTTGGTGCGAGCGGCATCTGGGCACGCCTTTCGACACCGATGGCCAGTGGGCCGCCCAAGGCGAGGTGCTGACGGACTGGCTGCAGCAACTGCTGGCGCACCCGTACTTTCACCAGACGGGGCCACGCAGCACCGGGCGGGATTTGTTCAATGCCGAATGGCTGGATCGTCAGCTTGCACTGTCCCAACCGGCGCCACGGCCGGTGGATGTGCAAGCCACCCTGGCCGAATTGACGGCGCGAACAATCAGCGCCGCATTGCCCCCTTCGGTGGAGCGACTGCTGATGTGCGGTGGTGGGGCCCTGAACGCACACCTGATGCGCCGCCTGCGGCTGCTGAAGCCAAAAGTGGACGTGAACACCACCGCGTGGGCGGGGGTGCCGGTGATGGACGTGGAAGCCGCCGCATTTGCATGGCTGGCCGCCCGCACCATGGCGGGCTTGCCGGGCAACGTCACCGCCGTCACCGGCGCAGCAGGCCCCAGGATACTGGGCGCCGTTTACCCGGCCTGACGGTCAGACGCTGAAGCTCGAACCACAACCGCAGGTGGTGGTGGCGTTGGGGTTCTTGATGACGAACTGCGCCCCTTGCAAGTCTTCCTTGTAGTCGATCTCTGCGCCCACCAGGTACTGATAGCTCATGGCGTCGATCAGCAGCGACACGCCGTTTTTGGTCATGGTGGTGTCGTCGTCGTTGACGATTTCGTCAAAGGTGAACCCGTACTGGAAACCAGAACATCCACCACCCTGAACGAACACGCGCAGCTTGAGGTCAGGGTTGCCCTCCTCGGCGATCAGATCCGCCACCTTGGCGGCCGCGCTGTCGGTGAAGCCCAGCGGGGCGGGCATTTCGGTGGGAAGGGATTCGGCAACAGCGCTCACGGGACACCTCTTTGACTCAAAACACAACAACGGCGACCGATCGCTCGACCCATCGCCAAGCGGGCATCGTAAGGCAAAACACCGGCGGGCCGTGTCACCCGTTGCTTGCCGCCAGAGTGAGTGGGGGCTTTTCAGCGCCACCCGGTTCTTGTGCCGAGGCGACAGTGGGCTGCAACTTGCCAGTGATGGTCGCGCCTTGATGCATCTCAAGGGCTGCGTAAGCCACGTCGCCCTCAATCCGGGCCTTGGGTTGCAGCTCCAGCAAGTCGCCCGCAAAAACCGGCCCTTGAACGGTTCCGTTTGCCACGATGAGGTCGGCGCGCACCTCGCCCTGAATGAGGGCGGTTTCGCTGATGACCAGCATGCTGGGCTGACCTGACACCGCCTGGACGTTGCCACGGATTTCGCCGTCCACCCGCAGGCCCTCAGAAAACGACAGGTCGCCGGTGATGACCGTCCCCTGTGCGATCAGGCTGCGGATGGGGGGTTGCTTGCGTTTTCCAAACATGAGAACTCCGTTCAAACAGAAAGGGGAACCGGTCAAGCCCCATCGGGGACCGGACACTCGACTCAAGGCAAGGCTTCGACCGACACGGTCTGGGTCAATACGGCGACGCCCGCTTGCAACAGACGGACCGTGAGGGCTTTCACGGCAACGCCGGCAGGCACCGCAAATTCACCCTCCAGACGCAGCGACTCTTTGACCGCCACGTTTCTGCCGGAACGGGGATCGCGCGCAGACCATGGCTGGCCGTTCAGGCTGCCCGTCCACTGCAGTTCCAGCTCGGCCCGAAACTCTTGCGCATTGCGCACGGGCTGCACCACCAGCAACCGCCACGCCACGGCTTGCGCCTGGGTTTTGCGGGCCTGCAGACCGCGAATGCTGGCGGAGGCTTTGTTGGCCACAGGCATCAATTGCTCGAAAAACGCGAGGTCGCGCCGCAGAACGCGGTTGGCTTCTTCCAACTCCTGCATGCGCAGCACCAACTGCTGCTGGGCCGTGCGCTCGGCGGTCAATAAATTCTCGGCGGTGTTGGCCACGGCCTGCGCCTGCGACAGGGCCGCCAGCAACTGCTGGCGCTCTTCTTTGAGTTCACCGAGCTCCCGCCGGGTGTGACGGTCCAAGCCCGCCAGATCGCGGCCCACCTCAAACGCCCAGAGAGCCAATGCCGCAGAAGCCCCCAACACCATGGCGACCAACAACCAGCGCAAAGGCCAAGGTATGGCGCTGCGAACCAGCACGCGGGGCGCACTGATGGTCAGCCGGCGTCGCCACAGCCTCAGCCGCACACGCGCCCCCCAAGCACGACGGTGTCTCCGTCAGACCAATGCCGCATCCCAGCTCCTGAAATGAAAAAACCGCCCGGAGCATAGCCCCAAGGCGGTTGTGTGGGCAACCCACCCCGGACGGACGCGCCGCAACGGGGGGTGGGCATGCACCGATCAGCGCTTGCTGAACTGCTTGCGACGGCGAGCAGAACGCAGACCGACTTTTTTCCGTTCGACTTCGCGGGCGTCACGGGTGACGTAACCGGCTTGAGACAGCGCCGGCTTGAGGCTGGCGTCGTAATCGATCAGCGCGCGGGTGATGCCGTGGCGAACCGCACCTGCCTGACCGGATTCGCCGCCGCCGTGGACATTGACCTGCACGTCGAAGGTTTCGGCATGGTTGGTCAGCAGCAGGGGCTGCTTGGCGATCATGATGGACGTTTCCCGGCCGAAGTAAGCCTGGATGTCTTTCCCATTGACCGTGATTTTGCCAGCGCCTTTTGTCAGAAACACGCGGGCGACGCTGGATTTGCGACGGCCGGTGCCATTGTTCCAATCTCCAATCATCTGAAGGCTCCTTTAAATGTCCAGAACTTTGGGTTGCTGGGCGGTGTGGGGGTGCTCAGCACCACCGTACACCTTGAGCTTCTTGATCATGGCGTAACCGAGCGGGCCTTTGGGCAGCATGCCCTTGACGGCCTTTTCCAGGGCGCGGCCTGGGTGCTTGGCTTGCATGTCGCGGAAATTGGTGCCGTAGATGCCACCGGGGAAGCCGGAGTGGCGGTAGTACACCTTGTCCAGGGCTTTGGTGCCCGTGACTTTGAGTTTGGCGGCGTTGACCACCACGATGTAGTCGCCGGTATCGACGTGAGGCGTGTAAATGGCTTTGTGTTTGCCGCGCAGACGGAGGGCAACTTCGCTGGCTACCCGGCCGAGCACCTTATCGGTGGCGTCAACAACAAACCACTCGTGCACCACGTCAGCGGGTTTTGCGCTGAAAGTTTTCATGGGTGAAGTTCGAGTGAAGAAAAAGGCCCTTTTCCACGGTCGGTGTTTCTCTGCTGGAAACCTCTTAGGTGGCAGGCCGGAAGAACCGGCATTTGCATTTGCCGCGGGGCCAAAATCGCTGCAAAGCCCGCCATTATAAGTGGGACACGCCTGTTCACACAAGGCACGGTTACCATCGACCCATGTTCAGTTACCGCCACGCCTACCACGCCGGCAACCATGCCGATGTGCTCAAACACGCCGCTCTGGTGTGCATTCTGAAATACCTCACGCGAAAGGACACGGCCCTGCAGGTGATCGACACCCACGCCGGTGCAGGGCTGTACCGACTGGATGGCGAACAAGCCAACACCAGCGCCGAGGCGCAAACGGGCATTCTCAAGCTGGCCAGTCAGCGAGGCTGGGGAGAAGCGGCCAGCGGCACGCTGCTGGCGGACTACGCGCAAATGCTGCGCGGATTCAATGCCCCGCGCGGGGGCGCTGCGGGTGCGGGCGTGCCGTTGCGCAGCTACCCCGGCTCGCCGCTGATCGCCGCCAGCCTGCTGCGCGACCACGACCGGCTGCATGCGTTTGAAGTGCACCCGACCGACCAGCGGCTGCTGCGCGGCCTGATGGCCAAGCGGGACGCCCGGGGCATTGCCACTCTGCATGTGGCCGACGGTTTTGAGGGGGTGCGCCCGCTGCTGCCCCCCACCAGCCGGCGCGGTCTGCTGGTGTGCGACCCCAGCTACGAAATCAAGTCCGACTACGGCAAAGTGGTGCAACTGCTGGAAGAGGCGTTGCGCCGCTTTGCCACCGGATGCGCACTGATCTGGCTACCCATCGTGGCCCGGCCCGAAGCGCACGACCTGCCCCGAAAACTGAAAAACGCCTGCGCACGGGCGGGCAAGCCGTGGCTGTACGCCAGTCTGAGCGTCAAGTCGGGGCAGAGCAACGCACGGGGTGTGCCGGTGGGGCTTTCGGGCAGCGGCATTTTTGTGCTGAACCCGCCGTTTGTGCTGGAGCCGGCGCTGCGGGAAGCCCTGCCGCAACTGGTGCAAGCCCTGAAGCAAGACGCCCACGCCGGCTTTGCGCTGGAAACCGGCGGCTGAGCACCCGCGCCCGCCTGCAAAGGATGGACTCAGCCCTTCAGCGGCCCAGACGGTCCAGCAGCGCAAGGGTGGGTGCGCTCTGGTTCATGGTGTAAAAGTGCAGGCCCGGCACCCCGGCGGTGCGCAGCTGGTCGCACAGGTCGGCCACCACGTCCAGGCCAAAGGCGCGGATGGAGGCCACATCGTCCCCGTAGGCCTGCAGCCTCAGGCGAATCCAGCGGGGAATTTCCGCCCCGCAGGCGTCGGAAAACCGAATGAGCTGTGACGCGCTCAAAATGGGCATGATGCCCGGCACCACCGGCACGGTGGCGCCCAGGCGGTGCGCCTCGTCCACGAAGCGGAAGTAGGCGTCGCTGTTGTAGAAATACTGGGTGATGGCGCTGTCCGCCCCCGCACGCACCTTGGTGGCATACGCCTGCACATCGGCCTGTGGGCTTTTGGCCTGGGGGTGGGTTTCGGGGTAGGCCGCCACCTCGATGTGGAAATGATCCCCGGTCTCTTGCCGGATGAAGGCCACCAGGTCGCTGGCGTACGAAAACGCGCCTCCGGCGCCGTAGCCGCTGGGCAGGTCGCCGCGCAAGGCCACCAACCGACGGACCCCCATGGCTTTGAGCATGCCCAGCTGCTCGCGCACGCGCTCGCGGGTGGCCCCTATGCAAGAGAAATGACTGGCCGCCGGCTGCCCTTCGGCCTGAATCTCGGCCACGGCGGCAAAGGTGCCGTCCTGGGTGGAGCCACCGGCACCGAAGGTCACGGAACAGAACTCGGGGGTGCGGGCGTACAGCGCCTGGCGCACGGCGCGCAGCTTTTCAGCGCCTTCGGGGGTTTTGGGCGGGAAAAACTCGAAGCTGATGGGAAATGTCGATGCCGTCATGGTGGTGGGTGAGCGTTGGTGACGGGACTGCCGTCAGGTGGCCCCGGCCGCCGGGGCCTGGGCATGAATGAAGAACTCGCGGTTACCGTCGCCACCGGGGATGGGGCTGGGCAACCAATGGTGAACCGACAGGCCCAACGCGGCGCAAGCGCCATGCAGACGCTGCGCCACGCGGGGATGCGCGCGGTCGGGGTCGCGCACCAGGCCGCCTTTGCCAATGTCGCCGGGCTGCAACTCAAACTGGGGTTTGACCAGCAACAGCAGCCGCCCACCCGGCGCCAGCAAGGGCGCCAGCGCGGGCAGCACCAAGGTGAGCGAGATGAAGGACAGGTCGCCCACGACCCAGTCGAACCCGTTTTTGTGGAAAAAATCGGCGCTGGCGCAAGACTGGCGGACACTTTCAGCTATCAACTTTTCAAATGACAGGTCGCGGGCGTTGAACTTCTGCAGCGCCAGCACCCGGGCGTCGGCCTGCAGCTTGGGGTGCAACTGGCCGTGCCCCACATCCACGCCCAGCACGGTGGCCGCGCCGTGCTGCAGCAGGCAGTCGGTGAAGCCGCCGGTGGACTGGCCCACGTCCAGGCACCGCGCGCCCTGGGGCGCCACGCCGCAATGCTGCATCGCGCCTTCCAGCTTCAGGCCACCGCGGGAGACGTAACGGCTTTCGCGGTCGTTCGCCAGCAGCAACTCGGCCGATTCGGGCACGTCCTCGCCCGCCTTGGCGGCATGCCGCCAGGGCTCGCCGGCGCGTGTGCGCCACTGCACACCGTCGGCCACCAGGCGCGCCGCCTGGGAGCGGCTGGCCGCCAGGCCGTTGTGAACCAGCAAAAGGTCAATGCGCAAGGGCGTCTCGCAAAAAAACGGCAGCGGGGGACGACCCGGCCGCCGGTCTGTTCAGCACGGGCCGGGCCTTGGGCGGCCCGGGCGGGCGATCAGTAGCGGTAGGTGTCGGGCTTGTAAGGACCGGCTTTGCTCACGCCGATGTAAGCGGCCTGCTCGTCCGACAGCTCGGTCAGCATGGCGCCCACTTTCTTCAGGTGCAGGCGCGCCACCTTTTCGTCCAAATGCTTGGGCAGCACGTAGACCTTGCCGTTTTCGTAGGCCTCGGGACGGGTGAACAGCTCG
>JACCDH010658828.1_pt1 | contig 13978 bp, 11 predicted proteins | sample 7442481 | NCBI WGS metagenome assembly JACCDH01 (sample SAMN15323433, study PRJNA562643) | freshwater metagenome | isolation source: river surface water | place: USA:Blue River Watershed | collected 2017-08-15
GGGGTTGCCAAAATACCATCAGGATCACAGATGGCCACGCCAATTCGGGCCATGCCGACGTCGAAGGCAATTCTGCGCCCGCGCTGCATTTTGCTAAATCTCTGCCTTGATAGCAGTTATAGCCTCAGCGAGTTTAGCGACGTCGGTGCCGCCACCTTGAGCAAAGTCGTCTTTACCGCCGCCACCTCCTCCGAGCACGGTCGCAGCTATGCGAACGAGGTTCCCAGCCTTCAATCCTGCGTTTCGCGCAGTTTCAGAAGTGGCTACCCCAATGACAGGCTTAGCACCAAAAGTGGCGCTAACGATTACCAGGGACTTTTCTGCGTTGACATGATCGCGAGCCTTCAAAGCCAAAGTCCTTAGCTCATTAGGATCGTTCACTTCACCGAGGTTGAGTTCAACAATTTTGGTGCCATTGACGGTAACCGCACTCGCAACAGCAGCGGGAATCAGTTCTGCCAAGTTCGCTGACTCTAGAGATGCCAAGCGCTTTTGTGCCGCTTTGAGCTCCTCGACGGTAGCGAAAATTCGCTCCTCAATCTGCTCTTTGGGTAGCTTGAGACCTTCAGAGAGTCGAGCAACAAGTGCGCGCTCGGCATTTAGGGCCCTTATAGCCTCGATACCAACAAACGCTTCGAGACGTCTCGACCCAGAGCCGACAGATGATTCTCCGATAACCGATACAAGCCCAATCTGGGATGACCTGCTCACGTGTGTACCTCCACAGAGCTCACGCGACCATGGACCTCCAATTTGCACAACGCGCACAGACTCGTCATAGGTTTCGCCGAAGAGAGCGACGGCACCCCACTCGCGTGCGTCGGGAAGGCTCATGAACTGAGCGCTGACGGCCAGGTCACCACGGATCGCCAAGTTCGAAACCTCTTCAATTTCAGAGCGCGTTGCGGCTGACAATGCTTGCTGCCAAGAGAAGTCAAGTCTCATGTAGCCAGGTTTGTTGTAAGAACCGGACTGCAAGGCAGTCGGGCCGAGAACCTGTCGAAGCGCCGCGTGGACTACGTGCGTGGCAGAGTGTGCCTGACAGGCACCCAATCTCCATTCGTGATCAACAGAAGTTGTGACCTTTGATCCAACGGCCAGTTCACCGGCGCGCACAATTGCTTTGTGAGAAATAAGGCCTTTTACGGGTTTTTGAACGTCTAGTACCTCAAGAGAAAAACCGTCTCCGTGAATGAGTCCTGCGTCGGAATCTTGCCCGCCAGACTCTGCGTACATAGAGGTTTGATCTAGCAATACCTCAACAATTTCGCCCTGCTTCGCAGCGCGAATTGACGCACCATTGCTGATGAGACCGAGCACCTTCGCCTCAGTTTCAAGTTCTTCATAACCAGTGAACTTAGTCTCGCCGAGAGCCCGAAACTCTGAGTACACCGTAAGGTCTGTACCACCGAGTTTCTTCTCTCGAGCATCCGCTTTGGCTCTATCTTTTTGCTCTTGCATAAGTGCTTTGAACGCGTCTCGGTCGAGGCCAAGACCCTGCTCTTCGGCAATTTCTAGAGTTAGATCGATCGGAAATCCATAAGTATCGTGCAGCAAGAACGCGGTCTCAGCGCTAAGTTTTGATGCGCCACTTTGCTTGGTCGCTTGAAGCGCTTCGTCTAGAACAACGCTTCCCGAAGTGAGCGTACGTAAAAACGATTCCTCTTCGGCTACAGCAGTTCTAACAATGCGCTCGAACTCACCCTCTAGCTCTGGATAAGACTCAACCATTGCGTTCTTCGACGCGGTGAACAACTCAGTGAAAGTCGATGCTTCAACCCCTAATAGGCGCATCGAGCGAACTACGCGACGCAGAAGTCTGCGCAATACATAACCGCGACCATCGTTCGCAGGGGTAACTCCGTCACCAATCAACATCAGAGCTGAGCGAACGTGGTCTGCCACGACACGAAGACGAACATCATCTTCAACACTTGCACCGTAGGTCTTGCCTGATAGCTGAGCAGCGAGGTCTAGAACCGGCCTTACTTCATCGATTTCGTAAAGGTTCTCTACGCCCTGCATGAGAAATGCAACGCGCTCAAGCCCCATACCCGTATCGATGTTCTTCTTAGGCAACTCGCCAAGAATCGGATAATCCTCTTTGCCCCCGCCTGCTCCACGCTCGTACTGCATGAAGACCAGGTTCCAGATTTCAATGTAACGATCCTCGTCTTCTTCCGGACCACCTTCGCGACCGTAGGCCGGGCCGCGATCGAAGTAAATCTCGCTACAGGGGCCAGATGGACCAGGCTGACCGGTCGACCAAAAGTTGTCGGCCATGCCGCGCTTTTGAATTCGCTCGAGGGGAATGTCGGCAACCTCGCGCCACATATCGATGGACTCTTCATCGTCTTTGTATACGGTGACCCAAAGGTCTTGAGGGTCGAAGCCTAAACCGCCCGAAGCTTGAGAAGAGGTGAGGAACTCCCACGCGAAGGCAATGGCCTCTTTCTTGAAATAGTCACCAAAAGAGAAGTTGCCATTCATCTGAAAGAAAGTTCCGTGGCGGGTGGTTTTTCCCACCTCTTCAATGTCTAGTGTGCGCACACATTTTTGCACGCTGGTGGCTCTTTTGTAAGGGGAAGGAACGAGACCGCTCATGTAAGGAATGAAGGGAACCATTCCGGCCACGGTGAATAGAAGGGTCGGGTCCTCGCTAATCAGCGAAGCGGATGGAACGACAGTGTGACCTTTGCTTTCGAAGAAACTGAGCCAACGCCGTTTGATTTCGGCGGTTTTCATCGTTACTTCGCTGCTGGCTTTCTAACAGAGGTCTTGTTTGCGGCGGGTTTGACTCCAGAAGCCTTCGAGGCTGCTACCGGCTTCTCGGCGTGAGTCTCATCAAAGCCATCCATGAATGCCCCAGCGAGCTCTTTGCCGCTCTTGATGAGATCTTCTGCAACGGCTTTTGCTGCTGGGTTCTGTTCAATCTTGCGAGCTATGACAATACCCGCGGTAATGCCGGTGATTAGCCAAAACATCTTTTTCATCTTTGAGACCTATTTCTTCCCTTTGAGTAACTTAGAAAGGCTTACACCTAAACCTGCAAGTTTCATCAGAGGCCCACCTACGGCCTGAGTGAAGACGGCGCTTAGAGATGCGACATTGAGGCTTACTTCTTCGACGTTGGTGGTAATTTTGTCGATTTTGACAAGTTGCTTGTTTGTTTCAGTAATGGTCTCGTTGAGGCCTGAGAGCAGTGGTTCTAAGCCATCTGTCAACTCCCTGACGGAATTGGAGAGTTCATCAACCGTGCGTCCAAGCTTGAGCAATGGAACGGCAGCAGCCAACGCGAGAACGGCAAATGCTATTGCAGCAATTAATGCCGCGATGTCACCGATGCTCATCAGGCCTCCTCGAGTACTAACTATCTCGCAGCGTAGTACTCAACCACAAGCTGAACTTCACAGGTCACAGGGACCTCGGCGCGCTTTGGTCGACGAACTAGGGTTGCGTGAAGCTTGTCTAGCTGAACGTCAAGGTAACCAGGAACTGGTGGCAAGACATCAACGTGACCACCGGCTGCTGCAACCTGGAATGGCTCCATGCCTTCGCTCTTAGCGTGTACGTGAACCAACTGACCCGGCTTCACGCGGAAAGATGGACGGTCAATGCGCTCGCCGTTCACGAGAATGTGGCGGTGAACTACCATCTGGCGTGCCTGTGAAATGGTTCGGGCAAAACCTGCACGAAGAACAAGAGCGTCGAGACGCATCTCTAGAAGCTCAACTAGGTTTTCACCGGTAAGACCCTCTGCACGCTTTGCTTCACGGAATACGTTACGAAGCTGGGCCTCACGAATTCCATACTGGGCGCGTAGACGCTGCTTCTCGCGTAGACGAACGGCGTAGTCGCTGTCAGCCTTGCGCTTGGTGCGACCGTGCTCACCTGGAGCGTATGGACGCTTCTCAAGGTACTTGGCTGCCTTTGGGGTTAGAGCTAGTCCAAGAGCTCGCGAGAGGCGAGTCTTGCTACGGGTACGTGATGTCTTAGACACGTGGTCCTTTCAAAAAGTGTTTATAGCGGTCAAATGCGCTGAGTTAGAGACTCTCAATGCTTCAAGCCAACGACACCCCGGCTATTAGGTGTCTACCTATTTAGTTTCCTCACAGCCGCGATCAGAAACTAAGGTTGGCAACTTTCAAAGTTTAGCAGGCGGAAACTGCAAAGTTCTAGTTATTTTCCTCGGATTATTCTTCGAATTCGCACCCACAACGCCGCCAAATCGATTTCGCGGCCGAGCATTTTAGGTTTGTAGAACGCGGCACCGTTGAGCGCTTCTGGCAAGTACTGCTGTTCGACAACCGCACCTGACGAGTCGTGCGGATATTTATACCCAGCACCATGCCCGAGTTGAGTTGCTCCTGAATAGCCACTTCCACGAAGGTGCATTGGCACGGAGGCTGCGCCCTTGTCACGCACAGTCTGGAGTGCGCTGTTGATCGCTAAATACGCGCTATTTGATTTGGGAGCGAGGGCCAAATAGATAGTCACCTGCGAGAGTGGGATTCGACCCTCCGGCATGCCTATGAGTGCAACTGCTTGTGCCGTCGACACGGCTTGAGTCAATGCTTCAGGGTCGGCCAAGCCGATGTCTTCAGCCGCAAGAATGATCAGTCTTCGTGCGATGAACTGCGGGTCTTCTCCCCCGTCTATCATTCGCGCCAGGTAGAACAATGCGGCGTCGACATCGGAGCCTCGAACTGACTTAATGAATGCCGAAATGACGTCGTAGTGGGAGTCGCCGGCACGGTCGTATACGCTCGCTGCTCGTGATGTGGAAGTTTCGACATCCTTGAGCGTGATTTGAACAGGCTTGGCATCAACGGCGCGATCATATGCGCAGGCCGCGCTACTCTCAAGCGCTGTGAGCGCCCTTCTAGCATCACCTGAACAACGTTTTACAATCGCGTCGCGTGCATCGGCGTTTAAAGTTGCCTCCCCCGCAAAGCCGCGCGGATCCTGCAAAGCGAGTTCAAGCAACTGTTCGATTTCTGTATCCTGCAGTGGATTTAGGCTGAGCGTCAACGATCTAGATAGAAGTGGCTGGATTACTGCAAAGGATGGATTCTCGGTTGTGGCTGCAATCAGTTGTATGTCCCCAGCCTCCACCGACGGCAAAAGTGAATCTTGCTGCGACTTCGAAAACCGATGGATTTCATCAAGAAATAGAACTGTTTTCAATCCGTATAGCGTGCTCTTTTGGGCTTCTTCAACAACATCACGAACCTCTTTTACCCCTGCAGAGATCGCGCTTAACTGCTTGAAACTTGACCCGCGTGTGTTAGCTATGAGCCTTGCCAGAGTGGTTTTGCCCACTCCAGGCGGTCCCCAGAGTATCAAACTAGTTGACCCGGAGTCCTTGCTTTCGATCAGCCGACGGAGCGGGGACCCTTCGCCAAGGATGTTACTTTGACCGAGTACCTCTTCAATTCGCTCGGGTCGCATGCGCGCCGCCAGGGGCATGGCACTCAAAAATCTCTCGCGGTTTACCACAAGTCAAACTTTATCTCTTGATGGTCTGAACCGTTGCCTTGTATAGACTTGTTCAGGTTCTAAGACGGAGGAATTTTGGCCAAGCAAGACAAGCTTTCGAAGGCAGCTGCCGAGCGCATTAAGAATTATGAAGTAAAGACGATTGCCGAGAATGACACTCGAAGCACTCGACGCAAAGACAACCGCAATTCGGTACTCATTGCGATTATTGCGGTCGTGGTAGCAGTCGCTGCACAGTTTGCATACTTCTCGGCTGGTCCGGGTAGTGTGACGGCTGCTCCATCTCAAACTCCTTCGACAGAGCCCTCGCCAAGCAATACTGCTAACGCACCAGATGCGGCACTCGCTGAAGGGCGCGAATGGACCGGCTCAATGACATTGAACGATACGAAGATGAATTTCGTTATCGATGGAAAGAACGCTCCAAAGGCGGCGGCAAACTTCATCACCCTTGTGAAATCGGGCTTTTACGAGGGAATCACTTGCCACAGGCTAACAACAGCAGGCATCTATGTTTTGCAATGTGGTGACCCAGACGCTACCGGAGCTGGTGGTCCTGGCTACGAATTTGGGCCAATTGAGAACGCCCCGGCAGAGAACAACTACGGTGCAGGAGTTCTCGCTATGGCCAGACGCGGCGGAGACGCAAACAGTCACGGATCTCAGTTTTTCATCGTCTACTCGAGCTCAATGATTCCGAGCGACGCCGTTGGCGGGTACACGGTATTCGGACGTCTCACCGACGGGCTACAAGGCGTTTTGAGCGTAGCCGCTCAGGGTGTCGAAGGTGGTACCTCAGATGGAAAACCAGTATCACCAGCCGTGCTAACTAGCCTCTCAGTCAAGTAATCGACAGGAACGAAACAAATGACCACAACCCCATTCGGCCACGCAGACAGTGACGGCAACGTATTCATCACTGAAGGCGGAGTTGACCGCAAAGTTGGTCAAATGCCAGGCAAATCGCCAGAAGAGGCTCTCGCTTTCTACATGCGCAAATTTGATGATCTGGCAACCCAGGTTCGCATACTCGAACAACGTGTCGCCTCAGGGGCAGACGTTGAAAGCGTTGAGAAATCTCACAGCAAAATCACTGCCGAACTCGTTGGGGCGAATGTCGTGGGAGACTTAGCGGCCCTTCAGGCGCGCGTCGACGCTCTCGTGCCCGCTTTCGAAGGTCTTCGTGAGGCAAAGAAACTTGCCAACGCAGCGGCTACGGCAGACGCATTGGCGAAGCGTGAACAGCTCGTTCTTAAGGCCGAAGCTCTGGCTAACGCCGATTCTGCGAAAACTATCTGGAAGACGGCGAGCGTCGAGTTTGCTTCGCTGTTTGAGTCTTGGCAAGCGGCGCAGAAAAATGGTGTTCGTGTGCCGAAGCCTGAGGCAGATGCTCTATGGAAGAGATTCAGCGCCGCTCGCACCAAGTTTGAGTCTGCAAAACGGGCCTTCTTCGCAGGTGCAGACGCTGCAAACAAAGAGGCCAAGGCGAAGAAAATCGCCATTGTAGAAGCAGCAGAGAAGCTTGCAGCATCCAAAGATGACAACTCGGTCGAATACCGCAAACTTTTAGATGCTTGGAAGGCATCTGGACGATCTAACTCGAAACAAGACGACGCACTTTGGACGCGTTTCAAAGCGGCGGGTGACCTTGTTTTTCAGGCTAAAGCGGCAAAAAATGCTGAGTTAGCCGTCGACTTTGCGGCTGCAAAGGCTGCCAAGACCGCTCTTCTCGAAGAGGCGAAAAAGATTGACCCGGCCAAGAACCTACTCGACGCCAAACGCACCCTGGCCGACATCCAAAAGCGTTGGGAAAAAGCCGGCAAGGTCGCAAGAGAAGACATTCGAGCTCTAGAAGATGGCCTCAAAGCCGTTGAGAAGAAAGTGCGCGAGTTTGAGAGCGAACAATGGCGCAAGTCAGACCCGGAAACGAAGGCTCGCACCAATTCGGTGCTTGAACAGCTAGAAGCCTCTATCGCTAAGCTTGAGGCTGATTTGCTAGCCGCTCAAGCATCCAAGGATTCACGAAAAATTGACACGGCCAAGCAGGCCCTTGAGGCACGCAAAGCTTGGTTAGAGGTAGTTAAGGCTTCTGTCTAGTTCGCATTCTTTACTCGGTATACGTCGTAGACGTTATCGATGCGGCGAACGGCGTTTAGTAAATGCTCCATGACGCCGGCATCACCCATTTCAAACACGAAGCGGCTGAGTGCGACTTTATCGGCACGGGTAGAAACGCTCGCGGAGAGAATGTTGACATGGTGTTCAGAGAGTACTCGCGTGACATCTGAAAGTAGACCACTTCGGTCGAGGGCCTCAATTTGAATGTGAACCAAAAATAGGCTCTTGCCGTTGGTTGACCATGCAACATCCATCATTCGATCAGGCTGGCGCTGAAGGTCGATGACATTACGACAATCTGTGCGGTGAACCGAAACCCCGCTACCGCGGGTTACAAAGCCAACAATGGCATCTCCAGGCACTGGCGTGCAGCACCTGGCCAACTTAGCCATGACGTCTGCGTCTCCCCTAACCAAAATGCCAGAGTTATCGGCGCGCGCGCGATCAGCCGAGGAACGAGTTGGAAGAGTAAAGACTGGCTCCGCATCCTCGTCATCATCGTGGAGTGCAGAAACCAAGCGTTCTACTACGGCTTGAGCAGAATTGTGCCCTTCGCCAATAGCAGCGTATAGGGCTTCGACGCCTTCGAGCTTTAGCTCGGCGGCGACTTTGACTAGATCTTCACCCTGCATCAACCGTTGAAGTGGCAGATTCTGTTTGCGCATCGCCTTGGCGAGAAGCTCCTTGCCATGTTCTATGGCATCATCGCGACGTTCAGCGCTGAACCAAGCTTTGATTTTGCTCTTTGCCCGCGGTGACTTTACGAAACTTAGCCAGTCTTTGCTAGGTGCCGCCTCGGCACTCTTCGACGTGAATATCTCGACAACGTCACCAGACACCAGTGCGGTTTCTAGGGGAACAAGTCGACCATTTACCTTGGCGCCCATAGTTCGGTGGCCGACCTCTGTATGCACCGCATAAGCAAAATCAACTGGTGTTGCGTCGAACGGCAGGCCGATGACCTTACCCTTTGGCGTAAAGACGTAAACCTCTTTAGCGCCAATTTCGAACCGAAGCGAGTCAAGGAACTCCTTTGGATCTTGAGTATCTTCTTGCCAATCGGTGAGGTGCTTGACCCAAGCCAAGTCTTCTTCATTGTTCTCGGTGCGTCCTGCGAGTTCCTTGTACTTCCAGTGCGCAGCAACACCGAACTCAGCTCGTTGGTGCATCTCTTGAGTGCGTATCTGAATTTCTACAGGGCGGCCTTTAGGGCCGATCACAGTAGTGTGCAAAGACTGGTAAAGATTGAACTTAGGCATGGCAATGTAATCTTTGAACCGGCCTGGCACTGGATTCCAACGCGAGTGGATAGCCCCCAGCACCGCGTAACAGTCGCGAACAGAGTTTACGATTACTCGAATTCCTACGAGGTCATAGATGTCGTCAAACTCGCGACCGCGAACCACCATTTTTTGGTAGATGCTGTAGTACTGCTTTGGCCGCCCGTCGACCTTCGCTTTAGTTTTGATCTCTTTGAGGTCTTCTTCGATTGAACCGATGACGGAATCAATGAATTCGTCACGTTTCGGGGCCCGTTGCCCAACTAGATTGACAATCTCTTCGTAAACCTTTGGGTACAGCACGCCAAAGCTCAAGTCTTCTAGCTCTGACTTGATTGTGCTTATACCGAGACGATGCGCGAGCGGAGCATAGATTTCTATGGTCTCTTGCGCTTTGCGACGAGCGGATTCAGCCGGAACGAAGCCCCATGTTCGAGCATTGTGCAGACGGTCAGCGAGCTTAATAACCAAAACGCGGATGTCGCGCGACATCGCCACAACCATCTTGCGTACAGTCTCAGCCTGAGCCGCGTCGCCAAACTTCACTTTGTCTAGCTTGGTAACACCGTCCACGAGCATCGCAACTTCGTCGCCGAAATCTGCGCGAAGTAGGTCGAGGGTGTACTCGGTGTCCTCAACTGTGTCGTGAAGAAGCGCGGCGGCCAGGGTTACTGGGCCAATACCGAGATCGGCAAGAATACGGGCAACCGCCAAAGGGTGAGTGATGTACGGCTCACCAGACTTACGAAGCTGACCAGTGTGAGCCACATCAGCCGCAACAAATGCTCGTTCAATTAGCGAAAGGTCAGCTTTAGGGTGGTTTGACTTGACTACCTTGAGTAGTTCAGAGACTTCGGCGGAGTATGCAGCAGAACGGTTGAACAGGCGTGAGAGGCCGCTACGAAGGGCACCGATACTCCCGGTCTGCGTAGAATCGCTCATGCAACATCCTCTTTACTAACTACTTAAAGCCTAAACCCCTCGGAGATGAACTCTAGAGGGGCTTAGGTCAAGCAAGTGAACTATCGCGCCGCAACAACTTTCGAAGCTGCTTTGGTGAACTTCTTCTCTCCCTCACGAAGCTGCGAATAGAGCGGTGCAGCAATGAAGATGGTCGAGTAGGTGCCTACAAGCATGCCGATGAACAATGCGAGCGAGATGTCTTTCAGTGTTCCAGCCCCGAGGAAGAAAGCACCGATAAACAGAATCGCTGCCACTGGCAAAACGGCGACAATAGTGGTGTTGATCGAACGAACCAAAGTTTGGTTGATGGCCAAGTTCACGCGCTCTTTAAATGTCGCGGTTTCGCTAAATTCGACCTCTTCGGTGTTTTCCCTGATCTTGTCAAAGACCACAACGGTGTCATAGAGCGAATAGCCAAGGATGGTCAAAAATCCAATCACTGCAGCAGGAGTAACTTCGAAGCCAAGCGCACCGTAGATTCCAGCTGTAGCAACAAGGTCGTGGGCTAGTGCGGCCATAGCTGCAATCGACATCTTGATAGTTCTGAAGTAAAGCGCCATTAGAACAGCGGCTAGGGCCATAAACCAAAGCAACCCTGCGATGGCCTTACCGGTGACTTCTTCGCCCCATGATGCACCAATGAACGAGCTAGAAACATCGGCCGACTCAACGCCATAGGCCTTTGCAAGGGCGGTGCGAACTACCTCGCTCGCGTCGTCAGAGAGCTTCTCGGTTTGAATGCGCAAGTCGCCGGTTCCGACGGTGGTTACGATCGGGTTCAGCTCAGCATCCACCGATTCAATGGTAGAAATCGCCAATTCGGTACCCTGGTCAGCCGCTTGGCTCACACGAAATTCCGAACCACCCCTGAATTCGATGCCGAAGTGAAAACCGCCACGAAGTGCTGGCAGCAGAACCGACAGAAGCAGAACTACGGCTGCGATGCTGTACCAGATTTTTCTACGGCCAACGAAGTCAATGGAGCGCTCACCCGTGTAGAGCGAGTTACCGAACTTTGAAAAACGTCCCATTAGTCGACTTCCTTCTGGCTGTTTGCGTTTGCGGCTTTGCGCTCAGCTAGGGTCTGGCGTCTAGTAGCTTCACCAGAAGCCTTCTTTGCCTTACCCTCTGAGACAAGTGCCGATACTTTGAACTCGCCGCGACCACGGTAAACGGCTGCGCTTTGCACATCGAATCCAGACCACTTGTGTCCGCTACTAAAGAACTTGGTGTGGGCCAGCAGCTGCAGCAGCGGGTGCGTGAACAGCCAGACTACAGCTAGGTCGATAAGAGTCGTCAGACCGAGCGTGAACGCGAATCCTCTAACGTTTCCAACTGTTAGAACGTAGAGGGTTCCGGCGGCAAGAAGGTTGACTGCGTCAGAAACCAAGATGGTGCGTCTGGCTCGCAACCAGCCAACCTCTACGGCCGAGGTAAGTGGTCGACCCTCGCGCAATTCGTCTCGAACTCGCTCGAAATAGACAATGAAGGAGTCTGCGGTAACACCGATCGCAACGATAAGACCCGCCACGCCTGAGAGCGAAAGTCGGTAACCCTGGCGCCACGATAGAACAGCAATCACAAGGTAGGTGAGAACGGCGGCTACAACTAGCGAACCGATCGTTACCAGCGCAAGCGCACGGTACTGGAACAACGAGTAAATGACCACGAGGATCAGACCGATCAGACCGGCAAGCAACCCGTTGTACAACTGCGACGTTCCGAGAGTCGCAGAAATGTTGGATTGGCTCTGTACTTCGAAGCCAATAGGAAGCGACCCGTACTTTAGTTGATCAGCAAGTTCTTTTGAGCTGGTCTTATCGAATGATCCGGTAATCTCGGCCTGCCCGCTAGTAATGACAGCGTTTGTAGACGGTGCCGTGATTACGTAGCCATCGATTGTCACAGCAAACTGGTTCAACGGTTCGGTGAGGGGGTAAAGACGCTTGGTGACAGCTGCAAACTCTTTGGTTCCTTCAGCATCGAAGTCGAGTGAAACAGCCCACTCGTTTAGAACCGCACCAGTGTTTGTGGTACGCGCAGCGGCTGAAGCATCTTCGATGCGGCTACCCGAAATTTCGACTGGACCGAGGATGTACTTGATAGCACCTTCACGATCACAAGTAACCAATGGAAGTGCTGGGTCATCGACCTGTCCAGGCTCACGGAAGTCGGCGGCTAGGCTATCGGCACTCGAGCGGCAAACCAGGGCGTCGTACTCGGCCTGGATCTCCTTTGAAACCCAGTTGAGGTCGCTTGCGCTGCTTGGTTTGGCACTGCTAGTTGCAAGAGGGGCGGATGCTGGTGGGGCTGATGGGGATGCATTTGAGTCTTCCCCACCCACCGCGCTATTTGTCGCCATTGAGGTTGCAAGTACGGGGCGGAATTCTAGAAGCGCGCTAGCCTTGATCAGCTTTAGTGTGCTCTCATCTGGGGTGCCTGGAATCGATACGACGATCGCAGCATTGTTGCCACTACCCTGAGTCTGAATCGAGGACTCGCTAACACCGGTGGCGTCAACTCGTTGACGAATAATCTCAACAGCTTGATCCAACTGACCTTGTTCAAGAACAGCGCCGTCTGCGAGGCTTGGGGCAAGGATGATTTCGGTACCACCCTGAAGGTCTAGCGCCAACTGGGGTGCGAAAGAAGCGTTGCGACCGGTGTTCTCAGCCCAGGCAATTACGCCCACGAGTGCGACAAGAACGAGGAATAGATTGATTAGCCTCTTACGCGAAGCCTTAACAAGACCGTTTGATGACATTTACTTCTCTGACTTCTTCACTGCTGGCTTTGCTGGCGCTTTCTTGACTGCCGGCTTTGCAGGGGCTTTCTTAGCTGCTGGCTTCACTGGTGTCGCGGTCGCGGTAGGCTCTGCTGCTGCCGGTTCTGCGACGTTTACGGTGCGCATAATCGCGCCCTTAGCAACGACCAGCGTTGAACTACCAGACTTGAGGGTTACTCGGTCTCCCTCGACAGCCGTGATGGTGCCGTAGATTCCTGAGCCAAGCATCACTTCGGTGCCAACTACAGAGGCTGCCTCAATCAAGGCCGCTTGGCGCTTACGCTGCCTGGAGCTGTTGTAAAGGATGAAACCCATAAACGCGATGAGCAGCACTGGAAGTAGAAAATCCATTTAAGAACCTAACTTGAGGTAACCCAGAAGGGGTTAGACACCTAGACGATTATAAGTTGTCAAAACCGAATAAACCTTGAGTTACGTCTTTACCTATGTGCCTAATCGCGGCCGCAGTGGCTTGTCTCCCGCGAGGTGTCTTGATCACTAGCCCAAGTCGAATCAGGTATGGTTCGACCACCGAGTCGATAGTGTCTTGCTCTTCGCCTACGGCGACCGCAAGGGTGCTGAGTCCAACTGGTTTACCCCCGAAGCGATTGACCAGGCAATCGAGAACCGTTCGGTCAATACGGTCTAGACCAAGCTCGTCGATTCCATATAGTTTCAGAGCTTCCTGCGCCACAGTTAACCCCACGTTGGAATGGTTATGCACAAGTGCGTAGTCTCGAACTCGTTTGAGTAGTCTGTTTGCAATTCGAGGCGTGCCGCGGGAACGAGACGCGATTTCGGCCGCGGCCTCGGCGTCTAAGCGCAAATCTAACTTGATCGCAGATCTTTCAACTATCTGTAGAAGCTCTCGAGCGTCATAAAAGTCGAGGTGAGCCGTGAAACCGAAACGATCGCGCAGCGGATTGGGCAGCATCCCCGACCTGGTGGTGGCACCCACCAAGGTGAATGGTGCGATGTCGAGTGAAATGGAGTTAGCGCCTGCTCCCTTGCCAACCATTACATCGACTCGAAAATCTTCCATCGCCAAATAGAGCATTTCTTCGGCCGCGCGCGACATTCGATGAATCTCGTCAATGAAGAGAACTTCATTGGGGGTTAGCGACGTGAGGATGCTGGCGAGGTCGCCGGCGTGCTGAATGGTCGGGCCGCTGGTGAGCCGCAAAGGTACTCCGCGCTCCCCCGCAATAATCATTGATAGGGTCGTCTTGCCTAAGCCTGGAGGGCCGGCAAGCAGAATGTGCTCAGGTGCGCGATTCTGCAACTTTGCCGCTTGAACCAATAGGGATATTTGATCCCGCACAGAATCTTGACC
>JACCDH010068974.1_pt1 | contig 13975 bp, 17 predicted proteins | sample 7442481 | NCBI WGS metagenome assembly JACCDH01 (sample SAMN15323433, study PRJNA562643) | freshwater metagenome | isolation source: river surface water | place: USA:Blue River Watershed | collected 2017-08-15
CCTGTGTTCTGACATATGGCGGATTAGCAATCACAAGATCGAAGAGAGGCGCGTCCTTTTTCGAAAACAGAGAATTATTATAGGTATCAGAAACCCATTCTAAAAAATCACGGGTCTGAATTAGAGCTTTAACCTCGGGAAAATTTCTTTTAATCAGAGCTATGGAGTGATCTACTGCTTCCTGATTGATATCGAAGCCGAACACTTCTACATTGTAGAAACCACGGGCGTACGCTATTTGTATAAGATTAAGCAAAAGTTCACCATCTCCAACTGCAGGATCAATTATTTTTAATGTCTGGTTCTTCTTCAAATTCTTTTTTTCGACTTGATCAATGATTTGAGATGCCACAAAGCCAGCTAAAGAAGTCGGGGTGTAATGAGCCCCTGTATTCTTTCTTAATTCAGCATCAAATTTCGTATCTAAAGTCGGCATTTGTAACCAATTTTAACATTTTTTACTGTCACTCGATACTTTAGCTTAAGTTTCAAAAAATCAGTAATTGCATGTAATTTAGATATCTGGGGTGTCCTAGACTCTTTGAGAGTGTTGCGTCATTGATGTGTTTGTATGAATCAAACAATATCAATGCCACATGGGACAGTTATCCAAGAAGCGGTCCCCACAAAGGTCAAGTATTGCCTTTATGCTAGAAAATCGACAGAATCAGAAGAACGTCAGGTTCTCTCCATAGATAGTCAAATTAAAGAAATGCTTCAGATGGCTGATCGAGAATGTCTAGAGATAGTTGAAATGAAACGAGAGTCACACTCCGCAAAAGAAACTGGTCAAAGGCCAGTCTTCAACGAAATAGTCGAGGAGATACGTGAAGGTAAATATAACGGCATCCTCACATGGGCACCAGACCGCATCAGTAGAAATGCTGGAGACCTCGGTAGAATAGTGGACCTAATGGACTCTGGAAAGCTTCAAGAGATCCGTACGTTCGGTCAGAAGTTCGGTAACAACCCAAACGAGAAGTTCCTTCTGATGATTCTTGGATCGCAGGCAAAGCTTGAGAACGACAACCGAGGTATCAACGTGAAGCGTGGACTTCGAACACGAGCCGAAATGGGACTATGGTCAGGAATAGCTCCTCTCGGCTATCTAACACAGGGGCTTATGGATAAAAAGTGTCAGCTGATAGTAGATCCGCTACGTGGACCAATCGTTAAAAAGATGTTTGAAAAAGTAGCGTACGAGCAATGGTCGGGACGAAAGGTATATAACTGGCTCAGATTTGAACTAAATTTCTACACTAGAGGTAATAAGCCACTCACACTCTCAGGTGTCTACCGCATTTTAGAAAATCCCTTCTACTACGGAGTATTTGAAAGACCGAAGAATAGTGGCAACTGGTATCAGGGTAAACATACACCCCTTATCACTCAAGAGTTATTTGAAAAGACAAAGGCACAGCTGAAGCGTGACCAAATTGTTCGGGAAACAAAAGAGTTTGCCTTCACCAAACTTTTTACCTGCGGATACTGCGGGTCTGGTATATCTGCAGAAGAGAAATGGAAACAGCTAAAGGACGGTGGAGCGAACAGATATATCTACTACTCCTGCTCACGAGCCAGAGACCGCAATTGCAAGAACATGTATATCCGTGAAGAGGATTTAATCCTAGAACTACTCAAGATACTCGATAAGGTAAATATAAATGAACTAGGCATGAGAAAGAAGCTTGAGGATGAAATAGCGAGATTTAATATATTCCAAAGATCAGTTCTTGGAGCTACCGAAAAGATTAAAACGGATCAGGAAACTGATATAAGGAACTATGCGAAATATATCCTCAAAGAGGGATCAACTGTCGAGAAAAGAGAGCTACTAGCGAACTTGAGATCGAGGATCTTATACAAAGATAAAACACTCACCTTGATAGATGAGCGTTAAATCATTTTAAAGAGTGTGTTAATAAGTTGATTATAAGCCTCCCAACATTTCCCGCATCAACTGAATCTCTTCTGTCTGAGTTTCCACAATTGCCTTGGTCAAATCAGTGATTTCTTGATTCTCGATGTATGGCTGGACACTCTGAGCCATCATAATTGCTCCCATGTGGTGCATAATCATGTCTTCGAGAAATACCCTATCAAGCGTAGCGCCACTAAGTGCAGAAAGGTCTCGCATCATGGGCTTATAGTCTTTAGGGTCTGCTACATATGCTTCTCCATACCAGTCCTGATACCACTCTTTCATCATGGCGATTTCTTTCTCTTGGGCCACGATAATGTCCTCGGCAAGTTTCTTGATTTCGGGGGTTGAGCCACCGCGAGCGAGTACTTCTTTCGCGGTATCAACGGCTTCTTGATGGTGCGGAATCATGCCTTTAAGAAACTCACGCTCACTCTTAACCATCATCATAGAATGATCCATTCCGCCCATCATACCCATATCGGTGTTAGAAGGTGTGTTACTCATGAGTGACCCGTCTGGCATACGGTGCATTCCTGCTGGTACGTCATCACCCATGTTCATGCCCATTTTGGTATTTGAGGGTTTATTCATACCAACACTGTACGCTACGGCACCAACGACCAAGATACCAAGTCCAATGATTATTGCTATTGATTGATTTTTCATACACTAATTTGTTACATGACCATCATGGTCATACTGTTAAGCATCACGAGCATCCAGATACACATTCCGATCATAAAAACCGCTTCGGTAATAGTGACTGTCGAGAGCGGGAGCTTGAAGTATGTCCCAAGGCAGACGCAGTGCAGGGTTTCTTTTTTCATCATTGATTGCAAAGCTCCGAAGAGACTGGCACTGTATATGAATAGTGTGATGAGTGTTGCAGGGAGAATGAGGAGCTGGAGGATAAAGAGAACACCAAGAGTAATTTCGAGAAATGGATACACTTGTGCATAGACGATGCTCCGCTTAGCGAGTGGATCGTACTTTGCAAACCCTTCAGCAAATCCAACTACGTCTGATAGCTTAATGATTCCAAAGAATATAAGTACCCAGCCCATGAGGTGGGACATATAGTCTGGATAAATGTGGAACTGTATCGTATAAAGCGAGATAAGTGCAGCGACAATGTATATAGCTACGATGGGCCAATATGACCAGACACCCACTTTTGTTGCGTGATGTATTTTTATTTCACTTGATGAATGATTGTGTTCCATATTATTTTCGTTTTAATCTATACACTTGCAATATTTCACCAACGGGCTTCTTTACGTTTCCTGACTTTATCTGATTGACTACACAGTGTGATAGATGTTCTTCTAAGAGAACATCTTCAATGTTTGATAGAGCTTGCTTAACGGCTGAGGTCTGGGTGATGACGTCAATGCAGTATGCGTCTTTTTCAAGCATTCCTTGGAGTCCACGGACCTGCCCTTCAATTATTTTGAGACGGCGGATTAGCTTTTTGTGTGATTCTTTCATACACACTAGTATACCCCCTAGGGGGTATACTAACAAGTTAGTATTAACATATTTCAGTTGTGATCTACCTATAAAACAAGACATCCTCACGATAGCGTGAGGATGTCTTGAATTTTGACTAGATTAGATAATAAACTGAGACAACAACCACAAGTTAAGTCCAGCAATAATGAATCCAATTATCCAAGATATGATTGTAAGGATTGGTCCATTTGCAAACTTCCCCATAATCTTTTTACTGCTAGTAAACATAAGGAGTGGAAATACTGCAAATGAGAGTTGGATACTGAGTACCACCTGACTAAAAATCAAGAGTTCCGTCGCAGCGTTGGCTCCGTACAAACCAATAAAGACAACCGCAGGAATAATAGCGAGTAGACGGGTAATGATTCGTCGCAACCAAGGCTTTATACGAAGATTAATAAAACCTTCCATAATAATTTGTCCTGCCAGCGTTCCAGTAATCGTTGCATTTTGACCAGCTGCCAAAAGAGCGATCGCAAATAGTGTGCTAGCAATACCGACACCAACTACAGGTGAGAGAAGCTTATACGCATCTTCAATTGCGGTAATCTCACCATATCCGTTTACGAAGAATACGGCAGCAGAAACAATCAAAATTGAAGCATTTACGAAGAGTGCAATTGAGAGAGCGGCGGTTGAGTCGATGGTAGCAAACTTGATTGCTTCTCTTTTACCAGTCTCTGTTTCCTCATATCGTCTTGTTTGTACAATCGCAGAGTGTAAGTATAAGTTGTGAGGCATAACAGTAGCACCAATGATACCGATAGCGAGGTATAACATTTCTGGATTGAATACCAACTGAGACGTAGGGAGGAAGCCGACCAAAAGCGGTGCAATGGCAGGGGTAGAAACTAATAGTTCAAAACCGAAGATAGCAACAATGGTCCCCATCAACACGACGATGAGCGCTTCCAAATATCTGAATCCTTTGTTCTGCAAGAGCAAGATAATGAGTACATCAACTGCAGTAATAATTACACCTACTAGAATTGGGATGTTGAATAGAAGATACAATGCAATCGCTGATCCGATAACTTCCGCCAAGTCAGTAGCAATGATCATTACTTCAGCCATAAGCCAGAGAAAAATTGCTGTCGGTTTAGAGAAACGTTCTTTACACATTTGAGCCAAATCTCTGCCCGTAACAATACCCAACTTTAGTGAAAGGTGTTGAAGAATCATGGCAAACAAACTCGACATGAGAACGACCGACAGAAGTGCGTACCCGAACTTTGAACCGCCAGCTAAACTAGTAGCCCAGTTTCCCGGATCCATATATCCTACGGCGACGAGAAAGCCAGGGCCAGCGAACAAAAGCAATTTCTTATAAAATGGTAGGTCTGGTGGAATAGCTACTGAACGGTGTACCTCGGGAAGACTGGGCATCTGTTCTTCACCAATTTGTTCTGAAGTACCTTTCCAACCGAGTGCTTTGAATAAATTTGTATGGGTCATGTTTTTATAATTGATAAACTAATAGTACGTTTGGGTAGTAACGCTCACGTGACTTTTTATAAGAAACGTATTGATCAACTACCACTTTAGAGGAATGGTGATTTTAGTACCATGAGGATCATGTGTAGGATTATTCAGAAACGAGGCTAATCGTCTAATAACTTCATCACTACAGGCATGCTCTAGAAGTTCTGCTTCTTTATGAACAGACTCTTTTTTAATACCTAAGGTCTTATGCAAAAATACCTCAATGACTCTATGTTTATATGTCAGTATTTCTGCAACTCGTATGCCCGCAGCAGTTAGTGTGATCAATGAATATAGATCAGCTGTCACTAGACCGTCTTGCATTAAATCTTTTACACGCTCAGAGACTGTTGATTTGCTTAACTTTAGCCTTTCAGCAATTTGAGTAACCCCGACTGGAGTAGAGTGACCTAGGAGATAGATAGCACGGATGTAGTCTTCCCTTGTAGCACTAAGCGTCTGCTTTGTGCGTGCTGTTCGCATATACGAACAATACAGTACAATGAACGCCTTTGCAACTATGTAATTCAAGTGTCAGTGCAGAACTGAACTAAATTCACTTATGGATACTAAATTTAGATTGAAGATTTACTAGGTACCTTGCCGTAATAACAGCAAACACCGCAATGAATATAGCTGCGATAATATCGATTGGATTGTGTACCAATGCCAGAACTCGCCCTAGTCCAACCAGAATTGCTAAAGTAATAAGTAATGTACCGATACGTTTATTAAGAAGAAAAATAACTAGAGCAATCACCATCGCATATAACGTGTGTTCTGAAGGAAACCCATTATTAGCTACATGTGATACTAAAGGCGGTATACCAAGTTCTACAAACGGTCGATTAGTGTAATAAAGTGAGCTAAGAAACTTACCTAACACATACGATAGTGGCAAAGCAATCAATCCGTACATGATCAACTTTTGCTTTTTATCATGACTACTCAACAGAAAAGTAATGATCGCCAACAATACTATGACGATATGTAACCTACTCGCCAGCAAGACAGTAACTTCTGTCATGTTATTTCACCTTAAACAATCGTAGACTGTTCAGGATTACCACTAACGCCATGCCAGAATCGGCGGCAATAGCAAAAACTAGATTAGTCATACCAAATGGAATCATAACTAAAAATAGTACTTTTATACCTAATGCCAGTGCGACATTTACGTGGATGGTCTTCATGGTTCTGCGTGCCAGACGGATTGCTTTCGGTACTGTGGTCAACTCACCAGAAAGCAGGGTGATATCAGCCGATTCAATTGCCGCATCGGTACCGCCAGCACCAATCGCAAAACCAACATCAGAAGTGACAAGTGAGGGTGCATCATTTACACCGTCGCCGACCATAGCGACAGATTTATACTGTTGTTTTAAGCTTTCAACAGCATTAACTTTATCTTCTGGTAACAAAGAAGCGTGTACCTCTGTGATACCAACTTGTTTAGCGACATGTTCGGCAGTGTACACGTTGTCTCCAGTGAGCATAACCGAAGACACACCAAGTGAACTGAGTGAACTTATTACAGCACCTGCTTCAGTTCGCACCTCATCTGAAATCGCTACGATACCAATAAGTTCGTTTGCTTCGGCAATCAAAACGACTGTTTTACCTTCTTTCTCTAGCCTTTCAATATCAGGCGTGTACTGTGCGAAAGGCACACCGTATACATCAAGCATCTTCTTATTGCCTATATAGTTTTCCTTATGGCAGATAGTGCAGGTCGCCTTACTCCCTTTACCAGCGACATTTTCAAAAGCTTCCATTACATGAAGATCAATTCCTTTACTCTTTGCGTACTCAGTAATCGCTTCTGCCAGTGGATGAGAAGAAAATGCCTCTATACCCGCCGCATCTGCAAGAACTTCAGCTTCGCTATGGGAACCACAGACAATCACATCGGTCACTGTATGACGGCCGTAGGTTAGGGTGCGAGTTTTATCAAACGCAACTGCTTTTACCGACGCTAGTTTCTCAAGGTATTTACCACCTTTTATTAAGATACCGTGGCGAGACGCTCCTCCGATTGCAGACGCAATCGCCACTGGTGTAGCGATAACAAGCGCGCACGGACAAGCAATAACCAAGAGTGTAATAGCTCGATAGAGCCATTCTTCAAACGGAAGACCTAACACAAGCGTGGGTACCACCGCAACTAACAAAGCTACGATTACTACCAGCGGTGTGTAGTAGCGAGCAAAATTATCTATAAAGGACTGAGTGGGTGCGCGTGAGGCTTGAGCTTTTTCAATGAGTTGGATAATTTTTGCAAACGTCGAGTCCTTACTTAATTTAGTAACCTGAACTTCGAGGTAGCCGTGGGTACTGAGGGTACTTGCAAATACTGCATCACCAACGCCTTTATCAATAGGAACTGATTCACCTGTAATAGAAGCTTCATCAAGAGCAGAATTTCCAAAGACAATCACGCCATCTAGCGGTACCTGTTCACCTGGTTTTATCATTACCACATCTCCGATTGAAACTTCGCTTACTAAGACCGTAGTACCGTTCTTTAGACGTGCCTGCTTGGGTGATTTTTGTAGCAAGGCTTGCACCGCCCGCCGAGATCGTTCAACACCATAACTTTCAAAAAATTCACCGAGTGAAAAAAGAAATACTACCGCTGCTGCCTCTCCATACTCACCAATATAAATAGCTCCAAGAGCAGCGATAACCACTAAAAAGCTGATATTGAGAAAGCGTTGTTTTATCAAACCTCGGATGGCACTCTGCACAACAAATACCGAGCCTGCCAAAATTGAAAGTAGATAAAATAAATTACTAAATTCAACTTGAAGTGAAAAACTACTAACAAATCCGAGGAAGAGTAACATTCCCGATATCGGGGTAAAATTCTTTAGTGCTTTAGCGGTCGTGAAGAAACGAGACTCACTCTCTCCATCTTCGCAATGATCACAAGTGTGTACATGTGTTTCTTCATCATTGGTGTGATTTTTACTCATACTTATGACTTCTTAATTCGGGTTGATAAATTTCCTATACTAGTAGTAAATGCTTCTTTTTCAGTACCTTCTAAGCTTTCTCCGACAGGTAAATCAAGGCTCGCTGGATTGATTGGAGTGCCGTTCTTAAAGAGTGCGTATTGCAAGTGCGGACCGGTAGAAATTCCTGTTGATCCAACGTAACCCACCACCTCACCTTGCTCAACATACCCATCAGCAGTTACCGCTTTGTTGATACTGACTAAATGCGCATATTGGCTTAGATACTCACCATGCTCAAGTTCAACTGTAATGCCAAGATCGCCTTTACTTCGAGCAGTAACAACCTCGCCACTTGCTGTAGCAATTACAGGCGTACCCTCTGGGGCGGCGTAATCAATAGCCCGGTGCGGGGTCACTTGTTTTGTTACAGGATTTTCACGTTTATAGCTAAAGCCTGAACTTACATATCCTACGTTGATTGGTGAACGCAAAAATTGTCTGGCCTTTGCTACACCTTTTTCATCAAAGTAGCCATCGCTACCATCTGATTTTTTGTAGTAGTACGCCTCATATGATTGACCTTGGTTTTCAAAACGAGCGGCGAGAATCCGACCCGTTCCAATTGCCTCACCATCAACAAATCGCTTTTCGAACACAACTGAAAAAGAGTCTCCTTCAGTAATGTCAGTTGAAAAATCAATATCACTCGCAAACACATCAGCCAGTTCAAGAATAGTCTTGGGAGTAAGTCCAGCAGCGTCGCCATCAGTGAACAAGGAAGAAATAATCTGTCCCTCTGCAAAGGATTCTTCTGTGACGTAGGGTATTTCCTCAGTTCGTGAATCAAATGCTTCACCATTTTTCTCAACTACAATTTTAGTACTGGCATCAAGATCATAATCGACTGAGGCTAGGGCGTCTTCCATAAAAACAATATGGATTGCCTTACCAGCCTGCATTTTTGCCACATCATAGACACTCTTTAATGATTCCTGTATCGACAATCGCTCCTCGTACGGCACTCCAGAAGAAGCCAGCACGGTATCGAGAGTATCGCCAGAAGTTAAAATGACTTCTTTCCGTACGACAGTGGTCGTTGCGTTCTCTACAATATCTAGATTTAGTGCGGATGACTGTACATCATTATCACTCGTTACGATACCGTTACTATGTCTCTGACCACCAAACAGGAGTATGCCTGCAAATAGTATAACTATTCCTAGTGTGATAATTCGACGGCGAAAACGATGTTTTTTAGTAGGTAACATATCGAACGACCTCGGCTTTAGATTTTAGATCTGACACAAACGTCTGGGCGGCTGATTGGAATTTTTGTTGCTTCAGCTCATCTTTGATTTGTGCAATAATCGCTTCGCCTTCTGCTCCTTCAGGAACAGTTGCTCCACTCTCTTTAATATGAGCCTGTAGTTCTTCATCGGTTATTGCCACCTTGTCTTGTAGCGCTAGCTCCAGCTTCTTTTGTATAGTGATTTGTTCACGAAGTACTGTCATAGTCATACCCTGCTGTGCGAGTGCTGCTTCTAGCGTACCGCCTTGGGCTGATACCTGTTCTTCAATTTTCTTGATTTCAGCATCAATATCGCTATCTGAGAGCGTGATGTTTCGTGAAGCAAATTCCTTTTCTAGTAACACATCAGTAATCAGTGTATCGAGTGCCTGCGCTCCACCTTGCTTTTCAAGTTCTGTTAAGACTGTCAAACGATAGATAGGCGATCCGTCTACGGTAGCAGCGATAAATACACCTCGGTTGATGTACAGTAAAGTCCCACAAACCATCAGTGTCGCCAACACAATCGCCCCAATTGTTACTGAGATTGGTCGCTTTGCAACTTCCGTCTCAGATACAGTAATCGTTTCATTATTTTGTTCCATAGATGTTTATCTTCTTATTAATTTCTTTGATTGTCACTAACTTTGTGTGCCAAAAATACGAGAGCCAAAATACTTACAAACACTATCAGTGCCATGAGCGGAATGGTCACAAAACCAAAGATCACAATTGGTGAACTGGTGCATGCTGGTAGTAATCCATAGGCATTACACGGGAGACTAAGCGTCTTTCCAAGTACGAAGATTTGGAAGTGATAGTAATAGTGGTACAAAGCAAAGGCAGCTCCAAAACCGGCGAGAATACCGACGATAATGTGATTTACCCGCACGAGATGCATAAGTGAGACGAGTACCACAATATCGATCGGGAACATGAAGATGCGTTGCCACCAACACAACTCGCACACTGGTGTGGCGTAGTAGAACTGGTAGAAAAGCGCTCCCAGCGTGGCGGTAATAGCCAGCACTCCAATTGCTTTAATGTAGGTGAAGTAGTCAATCAGAAGCAACTGCTGTCGTACTGATGCTGACAGGAAGTAGCCGAGAATTGTTATGAGAGTAGCCAAAGCTACTCCACCAAGACCAATCGTCAATACTGTCGAATAAATTTCAAGCGTCATATCTTATTATTCAGTCGTTGTACCCCACTCAGGTTTTGTCTCATTAATCTTCGCTTCAATGAGCGCTTTAAATGGTTCGTATCCTTGAGGGTTTTCGATTTTTTCACCATTCAAGATAAAGGTTGGCGTGCCTCTGGCTCCGAGGGCCATACCCCCATCAACATCTCTTTGAACCCGAGCTTTTACTTCAGGCGAAGCTACGTCTTGTTTAAATTTCTCCATATCAAGACCAAGTTGCTGTGCGTACGCTTCAAACACTGCTGGAGTCGCTACCGCTTTTTCACCCCACTTCTCTTGTTCGGTGTACAAAAGATCGTGCATCTCAATAAACTTTCCTTGGCGTCCGGCTGCTTCAACCGCCAGAGCGGCAGTCATAGCATTGCGATGACTTGGTAACGGGAAATACCGCATCACAATCTTCAAGTCGTTAGGAAAATCTTTCTCTAGCTGTTTAACCAGCGGAAAGTAGGCTCGACACGCTTCACACTCAAAGTCGAGATATTCAATTAATACTACGGATGCATTCGGATTTCCTTTCACATAATCGTCAGCTTTAACAGAGACAATATCTGCAACGTTGGCTGGAGTTGTCGGCGTGTTAGTACTACCAGTACTTGGCTTGTTTGATGATGACCAAACAATCAAAAGTAGACAACCGATAAAGATGACTCCCATCCAAATTGCAAACGACTTATTACTATTTTTCATATAATTAATTTATTAACTTTTAATACCCGCACGATTTCCATTAATTTCTCTAGCAATCATGGCAATCGAAGCAACGAGAAGAATGATACCGATCATGCTGAACTCCATACCTTTGAGTGGGAGAAAACCCAGTATGGCAGTGGCAGTCCCAAATGACAGCAGACTGGTGAGGAGTAATGAACCACACGCCACACATCCTACTCCAATGAGACCACTAAGGAGTCCGATAAACCCTGTTCCAAAACCTAGTCTACCGCCACCTCTCTGCCTGAGATGATACATCACGAGTGATACGTACACACCAATCAAAGAAGCTGTAATCGCTAATATACTAGCCGACAGAACAGTGAAGCTGGTAGTAACTGAACCAAGGAGTGTAAACAGAAAAAGTAATACCCCGAAGAAGCTCATATCTGCTTCCGTCACAATTTGGGTGATAAGTGGCAAGTTTGGCAACCAAAGCGAAATTGAGAAGATGAACACAGCCACGACAACCGCACTGATTGTGTATGAAGTTCGTGAAAATACTTGTTTAAGAGCTTGCCACATACCAACAATTACTCTTGCAGCGCGGTATCAATTAACTGCTTGATGGCTGGTAATGGTTGCGCTCCTGAAAGCGGATAGGTTTTACCACTTTTTGTGACCACAATACTCCATGGTGTACCGCTACCTCCCGTAGCGATAGCATTTTGTACATGTTGCTCCACTTTTTGCGCATGTCTACCACTTGCCAAACAAGCGTTGAACGCCTCAACATTAAGTCCTACATACGCTGCAATTTTAGGTAATTCAGAAGCTTTTAATCCATTGTTTGAAGGTGTTACCTCGTAGACACGATCAATGTACTTCCAAAACGCATCCTCCCCTCCGAGCTCAGCCGCACACTCGCTCGCTTCAGCTTGCTTACGAGATTCAGGATGTAGTTGGTCAAGTGGGAAATGTCGATAGACCCATGCCACTTCACCCGAATCACCATACGCTTCCATCACTTGCTTCATAGTGACATGAAAACGCTTACAAAATGGACACTCGGTATCAGAGTACTCTACAATTTTTACGGGAGCATCTGGATTGCCTCGAATATGATCCTCTTGTGTGACGGGAGCAATATTTTTTAGCTTCTGAGTATTATCTTCTGCTACAACTTCCTTATTTTGAATGCTTGGTGCAACTACCTTGTCTACTGCTGTCAGCGGCGGTTTAGCATATAACGCTAGTGCGATACACGCTCCAGCGACAACGATAGCGAGTGGTGTGGCATACAACTGTATGAATGACTTAAATCTCGACGACGATGGAACTGGTACTTGATTACTTGGTTGATCCATATAAAACTTTTAACGAATAAAACTCAGTGCATTTTATGCACTAAAGAAACGTTAAAAAGCCTTTGAATGTAAAATACCTCTAGAAAGAGCTACCCGCTGTGGATCAAATATCCGTTCACTTGGATAAGAACGTTTCCATTGTTTGTACCGTATGGCAATAGTGTCAATTCGAGAGGTTGTATGACTGAAAAGTGACGGGGACGCAGTCACTACAAAAGCAACCACAAGCAGTCCAAATAAAATATCAAAACTAGACGGGATACTAAAAGACAGATTTTCCCATAATTCAATATGGTTTGTTAGTTCAGATGTACAACAGGCATGCATTGACGGTACTTCAGTATTAGCATGAACTTTGTTTTCAAACTGCATCCTTATCGAATCAATGGAAGCGACGTCAAAAAAACTAAAGCAAAAGAAACCGACCACTAGCGACAAGAGTACTGATCCGCCAAGAGTAATTTTGGTGTATTTTAGGATTCGCTTCAACATACTTGAGATTCAGTATTATAACAGAAAAATCGCCCTTGGGGGGCGATTTTTCAGTCTGGTTACTGCTCTCAGCAGGTATGCATTTTCAGAATAGATCTCGGATGACTATTGATGCGTCTGTTGCATTAATAACCCCATCTGAGGCATTCGGGTCACTCCGATACTTAGTTGTCTTGGCGGAGAGAGAGGGATTCGAACCCTCGAGAGGCTTACGCCCCTGGCGGTTTTCAAGACCGCTGCCTTCAACCAACTCAGCCATCTCTCCAATATATATTTAGTTGTGGCATGCACTATACCATTTTTTATATTTTATACAAACTTTTTCCAAGATGGTGACACGCATGACAATTAGGACATAAAAGTTCAAGGTTAGAAATATCATCGGTGCCACCGCGGTGTCGTTCAATTTTATGATGTACTTGTAATATTGAATAATTATCATGTTGACATCGTTCGCATCTACCGCTACTACGTTTACCTAATAATTCTTTCAATTGTCTGCCTCGATAAGCCTTATTTAAACTATTGTCTTTCGTATATGAAAGTCCTGTTCGTGAAGTGTTCGCACATGATCGGGAACAGGTCTTTTTTGCACCGATATACACATTTGAACACATTGGACATTTTTTGTATTTTTGCTGACTTTTAGCACTACACTGTAATGAACAAAAAACAGCGCCACCAGCAATTTGACTTGGCCTTCGATATATAGCTTTAGTGCACACTGAACAAACACAGTTTGATTTGCGGATGTACGTGGTCATAATATTAATTTTATCTTCATCTCCACAATCTAATGCAACACTAACAACAATTAGGTAGCATAAGATAATGAAGGCAAAACATCACTTTATACTAACGAGCAAAGACCGAGAACGTTTAGAGGTATGGCAGCATACACATACCCAAACTGAGATAGCCAAACGTATTGGCTGTGATAAAAGTACCATCAGTCGTGAGAGGAGGCGTGGTACCGATAGTACTGGTCACTATCGTTCAGGCTACGCTGAGAAGAAGGCACAAAGCCGTATTCGTTCGAGAAAACTAGGTAAACGGAAGTTATTGCTGCATCCAGTCTTGCAAGCATATGGGCATACC
>JACCDH010280757.1_pt1 | contig 13972 bp, 13 predicted proteins | sample 7442481 | NCBI WGS metagenome assembly JACCDH01 (sample SAMN15323433, study PRJNA562643) | freshwater metagenome | isolation source: river surface water | place: USA:Blue River Watershed | collected 2017-08-15
CTATGCCCGCAACCTGCTGGACTTTCTAAAGTTGGTCATCACCAAAGAAGGCGGCCTGCAGGTGCCCATGGACGATGACATTGTGGCGGCTACGCCCGTCTGCAAAGACGGTCAAGTCACCCGCGCCCAGTAAAACCGGAGAACCAGATGGACATCAACCCGACCCTGATCAACCTGATCATTTTTGTTCTGGCCATCTATGTGGGCTACCACGTGGTCTGGAACGTCACCCCAGCCCTTCACACCCCGCTCATGGCCGTCACCAATGCGATCTCGGCGATTGTGATCGTCGGGGCCATGCTGGCGGCGGCCCTGACCGAGACCACCCTAGGCAGGACCATGGGTGTGCTGGCGGTAGCCTTGGCGGCGGTGAATGTATTCGGTGGCTTCCTAGTCACCAAACGCATGCTCGAGATGTTCAAGAAGAAAGACAAAAAAGCACCTGCCGCAGACGCGAAGGAGGCTGCATAAATGTTTAGCCTCTCCATGAACGTCGTCACCCTGCTCTATCTGATTGCCTCCATCTGCTTTATCCAGGCGCTCAAAGGTCTGAGCCATCCAACCACCTCCATCCGCGGCAATGTCTTTGGCATGACCGGTATGGGGATTGCAGTCTTCACGACCATTGGCCTAATCGGCACCATGGCTCAAAACCTTCAGGGAGCATCGGTCACCCACGGCCTGATGTTGGTGGTTGGTGGTCTGGTCGTGGGAGGTGCCATTGGCGCCACCATGGCCAAACGGGTTGAGATGACCAAGATGCCCGAGCTGGTCGCCTTCATGCACAGCATGATCGGCCTGTCCGCTGTCTTTATTGCGGTAGCCGCCGTCGCCGAGCCCTATGCCCTGAACATCACAGCCAAGGGCAGTGCGATCCCCCTGGGCAACCGGCTGGAGCTCTTCCTAGGTGCTGCAATTGGCGCCATCACCTTCAGTGGCTCGGTGATTGCCTTTGGCAAGCTTTCGGGCAAGTACAAGTTCCGCCTGTTCCAAGGGGCGCCAGTGGTCTTCGCGGGTCAGCATATGCTGAACCTGGTGCTGGGCATCGCCACGGTTGGTCTGGGCCTGGCCTTTATGTTCACCGAGAGCTGGACAGCCTTCTTTGCCATGCTGGCCTTGTCCTTTGTGCTGGGTGTGCTGATCATCATTCCGATTGGCGGTGCTGACATGCCGGTGGTTGTGAGCATGTTGAACAGCTACTCTGGCTGGGCCGCTGCTGGCATTGGCTTCTCGCTGGGCAACAGCATGCTGATCATCGCTGGTTCACTGGTTGGGTCCAGCGGTGCGATTCTGTCTTACATCATGTGTAAGGCCATGAACCGGAGCTTCTTTAATGTGATCCTGGGCGGATTCGGTGGCGATGCAGCCGCGGCGGGTGCCGCTGGCGACCAGGCCCAGCGCCCCGTCAAGAGCGGCTCGCCGGACGATGCGGCCTTCTTGTTGGCCAATGCCGACTCGGTGATCATTGTTCCCGGGTATGGCTTGGCAGTTGCCCGAGCTCAGCATGCCCTGAAGGAGCTCACCGAGAAGCTCACCGCAAAGGGTATTTCGGTCAAATACGCCATTCACCCAGTGGCGGGCCGCATGCCTGGCCACATGAACGTATTGCTGGCCGAGGCCGAAGTGCCCTACGACCAGGTCCACGAGATGGAAGATATCAATTCCGAGTTCGGCCAGACCGATGTGGTGCTGGTGCTCGGCGCCAACGACGTCGTGAACCCTGCGGCCCGCACCCCGGGAAGCCCCATCTTTGGCATGCCCATCCTAGAGGCCTACAAGGCGGGTACCGTGATTGTGAACAAGCGGTCTATGGCCGCTGGCTACGCAGGCCTAGACAACGACCTCTTTTACATGGACAAGACCATGATGATCTTTGGCGACGCCAAGAAGGTGGTCGAGGACATGGTGAAGGCGGTTGAATAACTCCCTTCAACAGCGCCGTTTAGGTGTCAATAAAAAAGGCCGCAGATGCGGCCTTTTTTATTTGCCAAGAAATTGGCTCAGACGGAAAAGCTTGAACCACAGCCACAGGTGGTCGTGGCATTGGGATTACGAATGACAAACTGGGACCCCTGGATGTCTTCCTTGTAGTCGATCTCGGCGCCAACCAGGTATTGAAAGCTCATGCTGTCGATGAGGAGCTTGACGCCGTTTTTCTCGAGCGTCATGTCGTCGTCGTTGGTCGCTTCGTCAAAGGTAAAGCCATACTGAAAGCCAGAACAACCTCCGCCCTGGACAAAAACACGAAGCTTGAGTTCGGGGTTGCCTTCCTCGGCGATTAGGTCTGCGACTTTGGCTGCGGCTGCCTCGGTGAAGACCAGTGGGTCGCTCGGAGGAGCGGCATCGGCCTGCAGATTGCTGGTTTGGACGACGGCGTTCATGTGAATTCCTTTGGACGAGTATGTGTTTTGGCTGGGTGTTTCGCGCCCAACCTGTTTTCAGGAATTGTGCGCCTAGGGCAGCACCGGCACAAGCGTTAGCCCTGCGGTCTCTGGCAGATTAAAGAGTAGGTTCATCACCTGAACGGCCTGGCCCGAGGCCCCTTTCACCAGGTTATCCTCGACCACCAGAATGCACAGCAGATCCTGGTCACTCCCGGCACTAACTGGTGGCTTGTGAACCGCAATCCGAACATAGTTGCTAGCTCGCACCGACCGGGTCTCTGGCGTAGTGCCTACAGGCAGAACATCCACGAAAGGCTCGTCAGCAAAACGGGATTCATAGAGCGCCTGAATATCGGTCTGTTGCCCTTTGGGTGTCAACCGGGCATAGAGGGTGCTGTGAATGCCCCGAATCATGGGCGTTAGGTGGGGGATGAAGGCAAACTTCAAGCCATCCTGTTCGGGTCCAGTCCAGTCGCTACGGGCCATGATGGCCTTGAGGCCCTGGGTGATCTCGGGCCAATGACGATGGCCCGATACCCCATAGGCCTTGAAGTTATCTGATGACTCTGAAAAGAGAGTGCCCACTTCTGCTTTACGGCCTGCTCCTGAGACACCGGACTTGCAGTCCGCAATCAGGCTGGTGGGATCAATTAAACCCGCCTGCTCCAGCACAGGCAGGTAGCCCAGCTGAACGCTGGTGGGGTAACAGCCCGGCAGTCCAATCAGTTGGGCCTGTTGTATGGCTTGGCGATTGATTTCAGGCAGGCCATAGACGGCCTCGGCCAATAGATCGGTGCAAGCGTGGGGCATCTTGTACCAACGCTCGAACTCGATTGGATCTTGAAGGCGAAAATCAGCGGCTAGGTCGATGACCCGGACCCCTTTGGCCAATAGGTCCCGCGCCTGCTCCATGGCCACACCGTGGGGCGTGGCAAAAAAGACGACGTCACACTGGTCGAGCGGGGCCTGGGATGGGTCTGAAAAAGCCAAATTGACCCTGCCCCGCAGAGAGGGGAAGAGCTCGGCCACCGGCAGGCCAGCCTCTTTTCGAGAGGTAATGGCCATGAGGTCCACATGTGGGTGCTGGGACAACAGCCTTAGCAACTCCACACCGGTGTAGCCAGTGCCACCAACGATGCCTGCCTTAATCATCTCGTGCCTTGAACTTTCTGGCGTTGGGCCGCCACCCGAATGTCTTTCACCCTAAAAAACAAAGGGCCCGCCAGACCGAGTCTGCGAGCCCCTTGATGATAAAGCCTGCGGATTAACGCTTGGAGAACTGCTTGCGCTTACGGGCTTTGTGCAGACCGACTTTCTTACGTTCGACCTCACGGGCGTCACGAGTCACCAAGCCGGCCCTAGATAGAACTGGCTTGAGGGTGTCGTCAAAATCGATCAGGGCACGGGTTAGACCGTGACGGACAGCACCGGCCTGACCAGTCTCACCGCCGCCGTGCACATTAACCATGATGTCAAAGCGCTCGAGATTGTTGGTGAGCTCTAGGGGCTGACGCACGACCATGCGGCCGGTCTCGCGAGCGAAATATTGATCCAGGGGCTTGCCGTTCACAACAAACTTGCCGGAACCAGTTTTGATGAAGACACGGGCCACAGAGCTCTTGCGCCGACCCGTACCGTAGTTATATTCACCGACCATGTTGATCTTCCTTTCCGGTGCGGGTTAGATGGACAAGACCTTGGGCTGCTGGGCGCTGTGCGGATGGGCATCACCGGCATAGACCTTGAGCTTTTTGATCATGGCGTAGCCCAGAGGGCCTTTGGGCAGCATGCCTTTGACGGCAATTTCCAGGGCCCGTCCGGGAAACTTGTCCTGCATTTTGCCAAAGTTGGTTTCTGTAATGCCGCCGGGGTAACCAGAGTGCCGGTAGTACTTTTTGTCGGTTTCTTTGGCTCCGGTCACCCGTAGCTTTTCCACGTTGACCACTACGATGTAATCACCGGTGTCTACGTGAGGCGTGAACTCCGGCTTGTGCTTGCCGCGAAGGCGGTGGGCAATTTCAGATGCAAGCCGACCTAAGACCTTGTCGGTAGCGTCAACTAGATACCAATCGTGCACAACCTCGTGCGCCTTGGCTGAGAACGTCTTCATGTTTTTCCTTTCCCGGGATTGGCCCGGCCCTTATCCTTGTCCTTCGCCAACTCAGCGAAGCCCTCGATTTTAGCTCAAACGTTCGAAATTTGCCTGAATCGGGGCCTACCCAAAGTGAGGGGGGTGGGGTGTTGCATTCTTGCAACGATATCAGCCGTGAAGCCGACCCATTCGGATGGAAAACTAGGCATACGGAGGCCAGGCGGGCATAGTCCAGTTACGTACGTAAGTGCGTCGTCTATGCGTCATTGACGCCAGGCGTACAAATTTAACCTCTTAGGAGAACTTTGAATGAAAAAGCATCTGATTGCTGCCGCCGTTGTGAGCGCCTTTGCCGCTCCCGCAATGGCCCAAAACGTTTCTATCTACGGTGTTATCGATACCGGTCTGCAAACATTCGACAGCGGCGCAGCCGCGTCTTCTCAGTCAACCCGCGCTGTCGATGGCGGTCTGGGCACTTCCCGCCTCGGTTTCATCGGTACTGAAGACCTCGGTGGCGGCCTGAAGGCCTCCTTCAAGCTCGAAGCCCGTCTGAACCCCTCTGCCGGTGGTACCGCCTCCACTCTGTTTAACCGTGGCGCTAACATTAGCCTGTCCGGCGGCTTCGGTGCTGTGACTTTGGGCTATAACGACACTACTGGCGGTCAGGACATCGACTCGGCCGTATCCCAAGCCGGTAACCTAGCCCTCCGCCCCTCCCTGCTGGTATCCGGCTACACGGGCTCGGGTGAAATCGGGTCTGACGTTGCTCAGGTTGTTCGTTATACCTCCCCCACTTTCAACGGCTTCACTGCTGAGGTTGGTTACACGCTGAACACCACGTCGGCCGCTACCGATGCTGGCACTTCGACCACCGACGTATATCTCAAGTACGTCAACGGCCCCCTGAGCGTCCACTTCTCTAATGCTCAGACGGCAGCAGCTACAGCCGTAGAAGAAACTGACTTCCGTGCCGTCGGTATCGCCTACAACGCTGGCTTTGCTTCCTTCGGCCTGTCGACCTCCAAAGGTGACTACTCAGCTACCAACTCAAACAGCATCAAGACCACCATCGCTTCGGTTAAGGTGCCTTTGGCTGGTGGCATGGCTGCACACGGCGTAATCGGTTCCGCAAAGTCTGACGTTGCTTCCACCGCCAAAGGTAGTGGCTACACGTTCGCTTTGACCAAAGCTCTGTCGAAGCGCACTACGGTTTATGGTGCCTACACCTCGACCGAGGCTGAGGCTGGCGCACAGTTTTCGATGACTGGCGTGACCGCTACCAATGCTACTGGTTTTGCTGCTGGTCAAGACATGAGTGCCGTCACCATTGGTATCAGCCACTCGTTCTAAAATCTGTTTGATCGAGGTCGTTCGTAGTCTGAAACCGCCCGCTTATAGCGGGCGGTTTTTTATTGATCAGATAGAAAACAACTAAAAGCTCGGCTGACCTCTGGGTCCTCAATCAGGGACTCACGACCTACTCCGATCGCCTCAAGAATCCGTTCATATTCAGTTGGATTACGGAAGAGTTCAGAAATCCGATTCCCATAATTGAATGGATCCGCCGAGATAAGGGCGGGTAATCCGATCGTCCTGAGCCCCGCGGCCGAATGATTGCCGCGCATCAAGCCGGACTCGCAAGTTAAAGTGGGTAACAAAAGGTCACAGGCGTCCAGAAAAGTGTTGCCGCCAGACCATCCATAGCTGTCTATGTTGAAGAAACTACCCTCGAGATGGGCTAAATAGTCTTCCCGGCTCATCCGCGGAGTAAATTCCAGCCTGGCCAACCCCTCTGGGTAATCCAATTGAAAGGCATCAGTGATTCGCGCCTTGAACCTTCGATTACTCTCGGCCCCGTCTAGCATCAGGAAGGACAGGTAGAAGTTCTCTGGCAACTCCTTGACGAGGTTTACCCACATGCCGTCGTGCTGAGGCAGATACTTCCAGAGAGACTGAATGGTACAAACCTTTATCCTAGCGGAGGAATTCATCCGACGATCACGCAGATCGGAGGCCTTTGTAGTCGCCACAGACCAAGTTTTCTTTGGCAACCACAGTCCGAAGCCGGGCATGGGAATAACTGTTTCGGTATACCGTTCTTCTATGGACCCACTTTTGGGCTCCATCATTTCAGAAGACAAAAAGTAATCTACCGCATTATTTCCGGTGGTTACAGGATGGGCCCAGTGCACAAGTTGTTTTTTCGCCAGCCTAAAATTAGACAAAAGTCGGCTAACAGGCGTCATACCCACGTCAGGGAACATGCACCAGTCGTATTGCTGCGCTTGAGTATCCCCTATATATGAAAGCAAAGAACTCTCATTTATCTCGATCTCTAAGTATTTAAACTGGTTCTTGATGTCAGCAACCCATTGGCCATCAAAGTCACTATTTAAAAAGTGAAAAGTAAGGTCTATCGGTTGATTGACTGATCGTAATAAGTCCACAATCCACTTGGATGCATGAAGTCCGAAATACTGAGACACAACTAGGACTTTGATTGATTTTGTTTGGTCAGGCCTGTTCCCCCCAAAGTATGTCAGTGGCTCACTTGGAATATTCAGCAGGCTCCTTGATATCTCAGAAAAGGCGCGGTTCCAGCTAACGTCATTCTTCTGAAAGTAGGCCAAATGAAAGTTTGAAACTCTAAGTAGCACGCTCAACCAAAGGGTCCGGTATTGGGGAATGTGCGGTTGGTTGGTGTTGATCAGGTCGGCAAGTTCCAAGAGCCTCCGATTCACCTCCCTCTCTAGACTTTGAAAGTGGTCTTTACTATCAAAAATTGGCGGAATGGTGATCAAAAAAACAAAGCATTTAAGCATCTTGCCGACCCAAGCGGGCATCTCCTCGGCATAAGTTCTCTTGTAAATAATTTCGAATATATCTTTCACCAATGGTGATGCTCGTTCGGTCGAACCTTCGTCCATATGACAAGCTGCCATATTGGTGAGAAGATCAAAACGCTCCAAACTCGGGCTATGAAAAATCTTTTCAAATATCTTTAATGCATCAGAATGACGCTTCATAGCCATCAAAAGAAGCCCGTAGTTATAGGCTACCATCTCATCTGCTCGATGGAGCGAGAATGTTTTCTGATACGCGTTTTCTGCTTCTTCGTATAAACCCGCCTGAAAAAATGACATGGCTTGATTGGCGAGCACCTCCATATCGTTAGGGGCAAGTAACAACGCCCTCTTCCAATAGGCCAAAGCCTGAGTGTGACGGCCCTTCTGCATCAAAATCAGGGCACTACATTTAATTGCATCGAGGTGCTTACTGTCACGTCTTAGCACGGACTCGGCGAGATCCCAAGCGAATGCTAGATTGCCCAATTTCATGAAATGTAATGCGGCATGTAGCTTAAGAAGACTACTATCGGGGTGTTTTGTAATGGCGGCTCGAAATAACTTGCTGGCCGACTCTGGCTTTCCCTGATTGATATAGGATTGAGCCCGGGTAACAAGGTCCCTTAGATCAAGCTCTTTGGGTGTCTTGAACATTTAGATTCTAAGTCTGGCTAGTCTTTAATATGAGTACACGTGAGGGCATGATAGCCCACGCCAAAGGCGATTTGACAGCTGCCATTCGCTGCTACAAACGAGCGCTGGCAGCCAATCCCGTGGATGAGCAGGCTTTGACCTGGTTGGGCGTTATATCGGCTCAGACAGGGGACCTCGATTCTGGAATCTCACTCCTGATGAAAGCTCTCAGGATCAATCCGAAAAATGGCGATGCCCTTCTAAACCTGGCAAACGCCATGCTGGATAAGAACATACCAGATGAGGCAAAGAAGCTGTACGAGAAGCACGTCACCCTTAGAGGACCAACAGAGCCAACGCTCGTAGGGTACTGTACATGCCTATCCCGCCTAGATCTAATGTCGGAACTGTTACATCACACTCAAGATGCTGTCGCGCGTTACCCAGCAAGCACAGACCTGTGGACTCATCGGGCCAATGCTCTGGTCGAGGCAAAACTCTTCCGAGATGCACTCGAGCTCACATCTGATTTACTCAAAGCCCTTCCGGGGTCCTCGAAAATATCACTTCTAAAGGCAAGGGCCCTGGGAGGGCTGGGGGATGATGTCTCTGCAAAACGTCTTTTAGAGGAAGTTCTCCATAGTGAACCAGGCAACCTTGATGTATTGATCGAGCTTGGGAATGTTTGTCAGCGCACAGACGACCTAGAGGCTGCAACTCTCTACTATAGAAAATGCCTAGTCCTTGACCAAAATTGTTCTCTCGCCAAGTGGAATCTTGCACACATACTTTTATCTCGAAAACAATTTCAAGAGGGTTGGGAATTCGCGAGGTTTCGCTGGGGAACGAGGGGCTTCAAAAGTCTACAGACAACATTTAAGCAGGCCGAGTGGGACGGCATTGCTCACGATAAACCCATATGTATTCTTGGCGAGCAGGGCTTGGGGGACCAATTGCTATATGCGGGGATGGCAGTTGAAGTTCTGCGGCGCTTTCCAAATTCATTTTTATTCATTAACAGGAAGATTGTTTACCTTTTCAACGCGGACGACCTAATTGGTAGGGTCAAGGCAATTGAAGAATTAGATCTTTCCGGTGACTTCTACTATGGATACGCAGCCGATCTAGGGGCGTTAATAAGACAATATGAAAGAAACTTTCCGACGTACACCACCTCTCCATTCTGGGTCTCGTCCCGCGATCCCGTCATCGACCCATTCATAAACAATCTTAAAAAGATTGGTCGCAAAAAAATTATTGGCCTTTCCTGGAGCAGTGCAAATCCATCGCTTGGAGATACCAAGTCTCCACCGCTTTCAGAAATTACACATCTGGTGAGTGGTGTCAACGCCACGTTCGTCAATATTCAATACGGCAATCACCAAGATGCGATCAATCAAATTCGAGACCTCACCGGTAAAAGTATTCAGACTGTTCCTGGGTTGGATACTTTTGACGATATGGCCAGATTGGGAATGCTGATTTCCCAACTTGATCTTGTAATCACAATAAGCAACACAACCGCTCACCTAGCCGGTAGCCTTTGCGTGCCGACAATCCTCATGATGCCGCCCAGGGGTAAAGCAAGTTTTTGGTATTGGCATACCCGATCAAACTCAAAACAGTCGCTATGGTACCCGTCGGTTGAAGTTGTTGAACACGATGCAGCTGCCGGTTGGGTGGGAACTGTAGAGCGCGCGATTGCTGCGGCGACTGCCCGGCTGGTGGCAGATACTCAATAGTGGAGGAGCGCGGTGGATAGCTCGATGATCACCCGAAAACATTTCGAGGCCGGGTTGTTAGCCCTGGAAGATGGTGACCTTCAGTCAGCGCAAGGCTCGTTCAAACTCGCATACTCACTCGAGCCACTTCGACCATCCATCGTTCAAAATTTTTTAGAGGTGTCTTACAGACTGAGGGACATTGAGACTATCAAGTCAGTCTGTCTAGATGTTTTATCCAAGGTGGGGACAAGACCAGACATGCCTCCGTTGCTGCTCATCACGCCCCTCAAGGCGCTTGTTCTCAGTGGTTTACCGGGGCACGCTCGGTCGGTTCTGTCTGAAGTTTCCGCGACAAACTCCTTTGATCATCGATCTTTGGTTGATCTTGTTGAGGTCTCAATTGCGGCTGGTGACGCGCGAGCTGCAAGGCGCTTTTTTTCGGAACTGGAGGGCATGGATCCTACGGACGCCGATCTAAATCGACTAAGTGGACGGATTCTTTTTTTGGAGGGTGACTATACCGGCGCAATTGCCAAACTCACCGAATTGCCGCCGGAGAGTATTGGCTCAGCTGACAATACTCATGATCTTGCCCTATGTTATGCCGCCTTGAGACGCTATCAAGAGGCCTACACGAAATTTGTTCAGTGTCTTAATCTGGGCGGAGGGCGGCGAAAGAAAGAGCTTTTAGTGTCACTTGCCAATGTTTCCAGAAAGCTGGGGATTGCCGACACGGCATTGAATTACTTGGATCAAGCTCGGCAGTTGGCTCCGACTGACCTGGGGCTGCGGTCAGAGTACATCTATCGATCTCTCATTTCTGGTTACTGGGATAACCTGCCTGATTTTCCAACACAACATGAAACCAGTCCTTCACTAACAGATTCTGACCCGCTCACGCTGCTTTCCCATCTAGATCACCCCGAGACCATTCATCGGATGGCCAGCTTCCATGCCGCTCTTGATAGTCGGTCAATTCAAATACCACCGTTCCGAAATCCGGCACGCGGAAACACTAGTGGCAAGCTGCGAGTTGGGTTCATTTCATCTGACTTTCGACACCATGCGGTTGGGTATCTTTTGCGGACCTTTTTCCGGCACGCAAGTGAACAGGAGGAGTGTATTGGGATTGACCTATCACCTTATGCGCCAGATGAAATTACTCGTTATATCAGTGCAACTTGTTCTGAGTTCCATTCCATATCGAAGCTCGACGATAGAACAGCCTTCACCCACCTCAGAGATCTTAGTCTAGATGTTGCAATCGACCTGAATGGATACACAGAGCATGGTCGTCCATGGCTTTTTTATTCCCGCATTGCTCCTATACAAGTGAATTATCTTGGCTACCCCGGAACAATGGGTCATCCGTCATATGACTTTATTGTCGGGGATGAAATAGTCATACCTCGTGAACATGAACCCTATTATTCGGAGAAGGTTCTACGTCTCGAGTCCTGCTACCAGATCAATGATGACTTAAGGTGGGCGCCTTCCCCGATTACTCCTTCTGGACTTCCATCAGGTAGGTTCGTTTTTGCATGTTTTCACAATAATTTCAAAATCAATCCAAGCGTGTTTAGCGTTTGGATGGAGATTCTTAAACGCTGTCCAGACAGCATCCTCTGGTTATTAAGTGGTTCGGGTTCATTCAACGAAAACATTCATCGGAGAGCTGAAACGGCCGGTATTGATCCGAACAGGGTTGTGTTGGCGCCAAGAGCACCTCTGAACCAACACATTTCGAGGCATCTCCACGCCGATCTTTTCCTTGATACATGGCCCTATGGTGGGCACACATCTGTTAGCGATGTGATTTGGTCCGGAAGGCCGGTGATTGCGATGTGTGGAGCCTCATTTGCTTCAAGAGTCTCTGCGTCCATCCTTTGTGATGCAGATTTGTCTGCACTTGTCACTGACTCTACTAATGGTTATGTGGAGAAAGCCGTTTCACTTTATAACAACAATCAGCAGTTGGCCAACTTTAGCGCCAGGGCAGCTCTCGGAGCTAAGTCTCCGCTTTTTGACACTGCTCAGAAAGCCAGTAATTTTTTCAAACTACTGCATCAAGTCGCAAGTCAGAGGTAATTGGCGACGCACGATTGCCATTTGGTCACCAGGTGCTGGGCTGAGTATCGTGGCAGGACTTCGCGCTGGGCCCGCTTTGTAAGCGCGCTGATCTGGCTTAAGTCAGTCCAGTCATCTCGAAGTGTATTTTTTGCGATGTCCTTGAAGTATGCAGCATATGGCATATAGCTGGGCAGCGTCGTAGCTGCAGTTGGTAGGCCCATCGAAAAGGCTGTCATAAGGCGGTTCGTACTTACGTATCTTTTACTAGGATGGGAGGCGTCTGATGGAATTATTGCCCAGTCCGATAATTTTGCCGCTTCCAGCATGTTTTTTGTTGACCAGGCGAACAGTTCACAATGTATGCGGGTGTTCATCTTTGACGCTGCCTGATGAAATGCGCTGGCCCCAATAGCATCCGTGAGCACTAGCAACCTGAATCCCATCAGGTCTTTGCGCTGACCGCCGAGATAGCCGATGAGAAAATCTATATTCGATGCGTGGCCATACCAAAGTAACGTCGGCACGCTGCCTACAAGGTTCGATTTCGGAGGCACTACCGGTGTATCAACGGCATCCTCTATCGACCAAAGATCCCCTTCAAAGTGGCCTTCGATGGCTTTTTTCATTTCACCAGACGGAGTTATAACTGCAGAGCAAAGTGTCAACGCCTCTTGGTACAAAATTTTATACGGCGTATTCGCCGCCAAGTGGTGGTCCGTGTAGTCCACTATCGTCGGGATGCCACGGGTAGAGAGGTTGCATATATTTTCTAGCCACCTCTTACCTCTGTCGCCGTTCGCGTCATTGCCGAACATTGGCTTGCAGGCGATCAGCAGATCCGTACATTCCGGGGGTTGTTCGCCTTTGCTAATGGCGAGGGGGCTGGAGGGCCCGTGACCATGCGAGAGCAACGCAACCCTTAGTCTTAGACTTGCTATTGTGGACTTGAATAGGTCCCCCGTTGCCCACTCGTCGGGCATCAATAGGTGTATGTTTGCAGTCTTTCTAATGGTTCATCCCCGCCGAGGAAGTGCTTATTATGGATCTGTCAATTGACGCGTGGTTGGAGCGCTATCCCAATAGTGCGAGTGGATATGTTACCGCCTTCAGTGAGGGGCTCTTTGATAGTTCTCTGTTGTTGCCAATGACTGTCCAGGGGGATTACTGTCTACCGCTTCATGGAATTTTTGCGCCCCGAAAGTACCAAGGAATATCCGGAGTGATTTCAAGTATCCCAGAACTGCGTTCCCTACCCGTGATGCGCGGAGGGACGGTGTTTCTTGGTCAGTCAAACTATTGGCACTTTCTGTTAGACGGTTTGGCGACGTTAAGGGGACCATTTGGAGTTGCCGAGCGCCTGTATTTTAGGGAGGACATCCCTGATCATTGGATACAGTTCGTGATCGATTCACTTTCATCTAAGTTCGTCCATTGCAAGTTTTCGATTGAGAGAATGCGCAGCGGGATAAACAGGTTGGAGGATGTGCGCTGCCCATGGGTGGGTAGTCTTGGCGGCCGGATTGATAATCTTCGGAAATGGCGGTCTGGACTTGTGGGAGGGTCCGGTGGTAACCACAGGCGAGCTTATGGTATCTGGGTCAGTCGACGCGGAGCCTTTAAGCGAAGATTGCTCAACGAGGATCAACTGTTGCATATAGCGCGACAGAGGATCTCAGATCTTGTTATCGTCGATCCGGTTGAACTTAGCATCCCTGAGCAGATTGGTTTGTTTTCGGGTGCTAGTTACGTTTTGGGCCCCCACGGCGCGGGCCTCGCTAATTCCGTCTTCTCTGAGAGACCACGAGGAATACTAGAGTTGTGGCATTCCTTTAGACAGACGTTTTTTCACTCGCTCGCGGAGACTATCGGATGTGGTTACGTGGCGGTTGAAGGAAGGCCAGTGGTCTCAAAGGCGGAGGTACGGCGTCATGATGACCTTGACTTCACGGTCTCCATATCGGATTTCCGCTACGCCCTGGATGCCCTTTTAGCAAAAGGCGCCTAAAAGAAACGGTACGCAGCAATATTTCCGTTGGCTTATGCGATTCAGGAAAACAAAAAACCCCAGCCATTTCTGACTGGGGTTTTTCTTTTGGGAAGCCTGACGGTGCCCTACTTTCACGAGCGAAAGCTCACTATCATCGGCGCAAAGTCGTTTCACGGTCCTGTTCGGGATGGGAAGGGGTGGTTCCAACTCGCTATGGCCATCAGGCATAACTTGTC
>JACCDH010328833.1_pt1 | contig 13969 bp, 12 predicted proteins | sample 7442481 | NCBI WGS metagenome assembly JACCDH01 (sample SAMN15323433, study PRJNA562643) | freshwater metagenome | isolation source: river surface water | place: USA:Blue River Watershed | collected 2017-08-15
ATGCAGAGTGGCAAGCCAGATCAGGTCAATCCAGGTAAGCATCGCTGAAGCAAAAAAGTGAAATGGCGGGGGGCAGTCGACCGGCGTCGAACCTTCTCTGGGGGCTAAGCCATTGATTATTATGTAATCGGGATGAGTTCGAATCCCGCTTGAGCCGATTGGCAAAAGTTGTGGCTAGTACTCACCAAGCCCGTCCACGAGGTTCGGTATGCCGCTTTGAGCTGGCTCACCCATTCCGAACGTATCGGGCTACTTCGCGAATGTGCCGTTCCGCAGCCAGTCGCGCTGCATTGGAGTCTTTCGCGGCAATGGCATCGATCATCTCCTGATGCTCTTCGGCCGCGTTTTTCAGGTGAGGGATGAAGCCAACCGTCTGAACGATGAAGAAGTCAGACATGGTGAATATGTTTCCCTGACGCTCAACCAACAGAGGAGAATTGGCCATCTCATGAATGAGGGCGTGAAACTCCCTGTTCAGCAGCCGATACGATTCCGTTGCATCACTATCGTTGTTGTCGATCATCGAGATCTGCATGTTGATCGACTTGAGTTTCCGCACCTGTTCCTCGGTGCGACGTTTCGATGCCAGCTCGGCCATCAGGCCTTCAAGGCGTTCAAACATCAGATAGAAGTCGTTGATCTCGTCCGCCGAAGGAGACGCCACCTCGCAGCCAACCTGGGCAACCACCGTGACGAAGCCCTCAGACCCAAGGGTGCTCAAGGCCGTCATAATCGGCTGCCGGCTGATGCCGGTCTCCTCGCTGAAGGCTTTGACTGAGATCGGATCACCAAATTTATAGGTCCCATCAAGCAGCCTGGTGAGGATTTCCTCGCGCACCAAATCCTTCTTTCTCAAAACTGCCTCCGGCCTACCAATCTGTGTTGCATGCTAGCATTAATCCAACAACGCACGTGTCCGCAATGGCTTACCTATAATATGTGCCGGTTTGATCGAATGGCGGAAATCCGCCGGTTCCGGGCACGCGCTTGACCTGGATCAAAATGGGGCTTGCCAGCTAACATGTTAGCGTGCCAGAAGGCCGGCAAGAAACAGATACCGTTTGGGAGAGATTCGGTCATGCTTATGAAGGCTGCTCGTCTGCATCAGGTCGGCACAGATTTTTCGGTTGATGAGATCGCGGTACCGCAACCACGACCGAATGACGTGCTGGTCAAGGTCAAGGCCTGTGGCGTCATCCCGAACATGAAGAACGTCATCGCGCACTACGCCGAATGGTTCCCCTTCCTGCCGCTGCCACCGCTTCCGGCGATCTATGGCCTTGACGCTGCAGGTGAGGTTGTCGCTGTTGGTGACCAGGTCCGCGAGATTGCGGTGGGCGACCGCGTATATGTAAACCCGGGTGTGTCGTGCGGCACCTGTCACGCTTGCCGATGCGGACAGCCTATCAATTGCGAAGCATACACCTTCCTCGGATACTTCGGGTTCGGCCCGAAATCGACCGAGGTCTTCCAAAGCTATCCCTATGCTGGCTTCGCGGAGTTTATGACCGCGCCAGCCTCATCAATTGTCAAGCTGCACGACAGCATCTCCTATGAAGCTGGCGCACGATTTGGCTACCTGGGGACTGCATACTCAGCTCTGCGAAAAGCAGGCACCCGCGCTGGTCAGTCTGTTCTCATCAGCGGTGCAACCGGGACGCTGGGGCTTGGTGCCGTAATGCTTGCTTTGGGCATGGGGGCCACCAAGGTGTTCGCCGTCGCCCGCAACCTTGAGTTGCTGGAGGAAGTTAAGGCCCTCGACCCGCGCCGTGTTGAAATTCTCTCGATTGCGGAGAGCGGCAGTGATGTTGGGATTGGCGACTGGGTGCGCGCCAACACAGACGGGCTTGGCGCTGACATTTTTGTCGATGCGGTCGGACCGGGTGCGCCACACACTACGTCGCTGAACTGCATTGAGGCACTTCGCCGAGGCGGCCGTATGGTCAACATCGGCGGTATGAGTGAACCTCTCCCGCTGCAGATGTTCAAAATGATGTGCTTCCAGATCAGCGTGATTGGATCGCTCTGGTTCGATACTGCTGAGGGGCAGGACATGGTCGAGATGGCGGCCGCTGGCACTCTGGATCTGTCTGTTTTCCGACACAAAACATTCGGCCTCGACCAGATCAATGAAGCTCTGGACGAGGTGGAAAATCGGCATGGTGGTTTCACCAATGTCGTGATCAAGCACGGATAAGCATCATGACGATACGGCGCGTCCTGGTCAGCAATGTTGGCGGAAAATCACAGATCATCGATGATACCTCTGGTATCTCGAACGCCTTTGAGCATGTGCGGGGCTTTGATCCCGCGCTGCTTTGGAAGACTGCCCCAGGCGCGCAAGTCAATGTGGCTCAAACGCCTCGGACCGGCCAAAATGTTCTGCCTGCAACTGGCGGAACAAGTCTGCTGATCGTTACGTTCCCGCCAGATGCCAATATGATGGACATCGCAGATCCCGCGGCGGCGGGTTCTGAGTATCTGGCGAGAATTCCCGGGCTTGCTGAAACCTTTGAGCCCGAAAACCCCGGCATGCATAGAACTGAAACTACCGATTACGGCATCGTCCTCGAGGGCGAAGTCGTGTGCATGTTCGACACTGGGGAAGTTACCCTGAATGCCGGTGACGTGATCATTCAGGATCGCACTCGACACGGGTGGAGCAACCGTACGAATGCTCCTGCCAAAGTGGCATTTGTTTTAATTGATTGAGGCTTCAGGCCTTTAAAATTCAACTATACGAGGGAGGATAGCATGAAGAAGATCCTATTAGGGCTAGGCGTGTCCACAACTGCCATGCTAGCATTTAACACTGCGGCATTCGCACAGGAACAGGCGGCTACGGCCAGCGCGGAATCTGAAGCCGCATCGAGCGCCGACAGCGGCGACATCGTTGTGACGGCGCAGCGCAAGTCAGAGAAGCTGCAGAACGTCGGCATTGCTGTCTCTGCATACTCCGGGGAAGCTCTGCGCACTCAGGGCGTTACCGCGACGATCGATATTGCCAAGTTCACCCCGGGTGTGAGCGCATCGGGAACGCTCGGTGGCCAGGGGATGCAGTTCTCCATCCGCGGCGTGACACAGAGCGACTATAACGACGCGATCGAAGCGCCTGTCGCGGTGTACGTCGACGATGTCTATATCTCGTCGCAGCAGGGTCAGGGCATGGCCCTTTATGACATGCAGCGCGCTGAGGTGCTCAAGGGTCCGCAAGGCACTCTCTTCGGTCGCAATGCGACCGGCGGCCTGGCCCATTTCATCGTCAACAAACCGGAACTCGGCGTGACGACTGGCTATATGAATGCCGGTTACGGTAGCTTTGATCAGACAAAGCTGGAAGGTGCTATCAACCTTCCGCTTGGCGACACGCTTGCCGTTCGTGCCTCGGGTTTCTGGAACCGCCATGACGCGGTTTGGAAGAACGTCAATCCAGCGGGTGTAGCTGCTGGCGCGCCGCTCAACTTCGGTCCGGCGGGCGTAAGCCCAGCAGGCCAAGACCTCGGTGGCGAAGATGCGCTCGCCGGTCGCTTGCAGCTTCTGTGGCAGGTCTCGGACGCAGTCACTGCTCGGCTTACCGGCTCGATCTTCCGACAGAACCTTTCGGAATCGCCTTGGACGTCTGCGGCAGTTGTGCCCGAAGTGGACGCACAGGGGCGTGTCGTAGGATCGATCTACGCTTCGCCAACCGAAACGCGGGCCGCCATTGGGCCGGACGGTCAGAACTATTTCAATCCGGCTGTTCTGCCATTCCAAGGTTTCCTCTTCAGCCCGAATAATGATGGCCATCGTGCCCCTGGCGCGAGCTGGTTTGGCTACACGCCGGTCGACATCGAAAATCGCACGCTGTCGAAGGATTTTGCTCTCAGCAGTTTGAACCGCTTCCGTGCCTACAATGTGGCTTTGCACCTTGACGCGGATCTGGGTTGGGCCCAGCTCGCTTCGGTCACTGCTTGGTCGCAGTACCGCAAGGTCTTCATGCTCGACGCTGACGGGTCTCCGGTGAACGGTTTTGCGTTTGGCACCTCGTCGAACATCAAGACGATTTCGCAGGAACTGCGCTTGTCGGGTGAAACCGGCAACCTTTCGTGGACCACGGGTGCATATTTCCTGAACATCAAGGCGCCCAACGCGCAAGGTTTGCTTGCTCCCAAGGGATCGGCCCTTTCAGCGGTATTCGGCATGGCCGCTACCGGCGTGGACCCGATGAGCGTCTTCACCCTCAAGACAACATCGGGCTCACTCTTCGGGCAAGCGAACTGGAATTTTGCCCCGAAGCTGACTTTGGTTGTCGGTGGCCGCCTCATTCGTGAGCATCAGGAATATGACTTCTCTTCGGGCGGTTATCTGAACGAGAGCGACTATACTGTTGACACCGGCACTCTGCTATTCCCTCTCCAGCCCAGCTTCTCTGATCGCCGTACCAACACCCTTTGGGCGGGTAAGGCGCAGTTGGAATATCGTCCCTTCACCGGGCTTCTGGTCTATGGTGGCGTCAACCGCGGCGTGAAGGCTGGTAGCTACAACGGCAAGCTGTTTGACGGCACGCCGGCGCTGGCTCCAGAGCAGATTCCTTATAAGCCGGAAGTTTTGACCTCGCTGGAAGGTGGCTTCAAGTACACCGGTCCGGGCGGTGCATACACGCTGAACGGCACTTTCTTCCATTACAGCTACAAGAACTATCAGTCGTTCGTGTTCTCTGACATCTCGGGCTTCGTCCAGAACCGCGACGCGAGGACCAATGGCTTAGAACTCGAGGCGACCTTCCGGCTCCTCGATAATATCCGCGTTGGCCTGAACGGTTCTTATGTCGATGCAAAGGTCAAGGATCTGCAAATCGCGCCTGGCGTCTTCCGTGACACACGGCCGACGTACACGCCGAAGTATTCTGGCAGCGCAAATGTCCGTTATACCTACCCCAACCCTGTTCTGGGTGGGGAGCTCGGGTTCGGGGCAATGGTCTCCTACCAGTCCAGCTTCTACCAAAACGCCAGAAACTTCTCTTCGCAGCTGTTTAACAGCCGGACGCTTGTGGACCTTTCGGCCGACTGGAACTTCAATTCCGGTCTGAGCCTGTCAGCCTATCTGCGCAACCTGACCGACAAGCGCTACAAGCAGGTCGGTCTTGATCTCGGCACGGGCTGCGGGTGCAATCTTGAAGCTTACGGGATGCCTCGCACCTGGGGCGTCTCCGTCGGCTACAAGTTCTAACATGCAAGGGGTGTCTCTCATCGAGAGACACCCCGGTTGCGGCTGCACTCTGCCGCGCATGAAGACCAGTTGTTGATGAAGCGTAGTGCGTAGCCCACCTTCAATCTAACATTCTAGTATGCTAATTCGACAAGGTCCCGACCATGCCACTTGCAACAATCTGCGCTTCCCACTCGCCGCTCCTGCATGAGGGTGAAGCGGATCAGGAAACCAAGGATGACGTCCGGGAGGCATTTGCCTCACTGACCTCCTTTGTAAGAGACTTCTCGCCTGAACTGATCGTCATGTTTTGGCCGGATCACTTCAACTGCTTCTTCTACGATCTGATGCCGCCCTACTGCCTTGGCATTAGTGCCCGTTCGATAGGTGACTGGGACACCCGCGCTGGTGAACTGCCAGTGCCAAGCGAGGATGCACTGGACCTGGTATCCTACCTTCTGCGTAACGGCGTTGACATGTCATCGTCACGGCGAATGTCGGTAGACCATGGCGCTGCCCAGATCTGGGAAGAGATGTTCGGCCAGGATAATCCTTATCCGGCTCCGATTATCCCGATCTTTATCAATTGCTCGGCGCCGCCCCTTCCAGAATATCTGCGTGTTCGAAGACTGGGACAGCTGGTTGGAGAATGGGCCAAGGCGACCGGAAAGCGGGTTCTGATTTCTGGCTCGGGCGGACTGTCTCATGACCCGCCAACTCCAGAAATTGCATCGGCACCCGATGAGGTCAGGGAGAGGCTCATCTCAGGTCGCAACCCGACCATTGAGGCAATGGCAGCGCGTAAGGAGTTCGTCCTCAAAGCCGGGGCCGCTGCAGCCCAAGGTTTGCCGCCATGCATGCCGCTCAACCCTGCTTGGGATGCTCAGGTGTTGGAGATCATGTCCAGCGGCAAACTGAGTGAATTCGACGCATTTCAGCCGAAGCAGGTGCGAGAAATAGCTGGCCGGGGGGGCAATGAAATTCTGACCTGGGTCGCCGCTTTATCGGCGCAGCAGGCGGAAGGCGAATACCAGACCGCATTCAAATTTTACCGAGCTGTCGACGGCTGGATAGCCGGAATGGGCATGCTCGCATGTCGCCCTGTTCAATCCTGATCACAATAAACATCGAGAATTCGCGGAGATAATCCCATGAGCACTGGCCATTTTGACACGGACGTCGTGATTGTCGGGTCCGGGCCTACCGGAACCACAACCGCTCTCGCGCTGGCAACCTACGGCATTCGTTCACACGTCGTTTCGATGTGGAATTGGCTTGCCCACACGCCCCGCGCGCACATCACCAATCAACGAGCCATGGAGGTATTCCGGGATCTGGGCTTCGAAGACCAGGTTCTCGAACAAGCCACGGCATGGGAAATGATGGGTGATACGCCCTACACGACAAGCCTCGCAGGCGAAGAGCTGGTCCGACAGCGCTCTTGGGGAACGGGCGACAAACGCAAGGGAGATTACACTCAGGCGAGCCCTTGCGGCCTCGTTGATATCATCCAACCGAAGATCGAGCCGATCCTGCTCAAGAACGCGGCTGAACGCGGAGCATCCTTCGCCTTCAATACCGAATATCTGAGGTTCGAAGAAGACGCAGAAGGCGTCACTGTCTTTCTTCGCGAGCGCCTGACTGGCCGCGAATACAGCATAAGGGCCCGCTACCTGGTTGGGGCCGACGGCGCTCGTTCATCAATCGCGGAGCAAATCGACCTCCCGATCGAAGGCCAGATGGCGCGAGCGGGAACGGTCTATGCTCTCTTTGATGCGGACCTCACCCGCTATGTTGAGCATCGGCCCAGCATTCTTAATTGGATCGTGAGCTCTGATGCCAGTTTTGGCGAAATAGGCATGGGCCTGTTGCGAGCCGTCACCCCGTGGACCAGATGGATTGCGGGCTGGGGCTTTGACATCAGCAAGGGGGATCCTAACCTCTCTGACGAGTTCGTCATCAATCGCATCAAGACATTGATTGGCGACAACGATGTCGACGTGAAACTGCTCAATGCGTCTGTCTGGTATGTCAATCAGGCCTATGCGACCCAATACTCAAAGGGCCGTGTTTTCTGTGGCGGTGACGCGGTGCATCGGCACCCGCCGTCAAGTGGCTTGGGGCTCAACACCTGCGTGCAGGACGCATTCAATCTCGCATGGAAGTTGGCTTATGTCATTCGCGGGTTTGCTGGCCCCCAATTGCTGGAAACTTACAGCGATGAACGTGCCCCTGTCGGTAAGCAGATTGTCCAGCGCGCCAATCAATCGCGGCTCGATTATGCGCCGCTCAATGCATGCTTCCGAGTTCCGGGCGCGGACAATCCTGTTCTGGAAGGCATCAAGCGGTTCCGTGACCCCGGTCCGGACGGCAAAGCTGCGCGTGAAGCAGTGTTGGAAGCACTCCGCCTGAAGGATACCGAGTTCAATGCGCTCGGGCTTGAGCTCAATCAGCGCTACGCTTCGTCGGCGGTGATTGCCGACGGATCGGGCGAGGAAGTCTTCTCGGAAAATCCTGTTCTCCATCTGAAACCGACCACGCGGCCCGGTGCAAAATTGCCGCATGCGTGGCTTGTGGGCAAATCCGGGAAGCGTGTCTCCACTTTGGATGTAGTCGGGAGGGGCATGATGACCCTGATTACGGGGTTGTCCGGCGATGCCTGGGCCGCAGCCGCAGATAGCCTTTCGCTGCCGTATCTCAACACTGTCGTTATCGGCATGCCTGAATATCAGGATCTTTACTGCGATTGGCAGGAGGCCCGAGAGGTCGCCGAAGACGGCGCAATTCTTGTTCGTCCGGATGGTTACATTGCCTGGCGCAGCCTTGCCAGCGCGGCTTCCCCGGCTGAAGCCGAGCAACTTCTTCGAGATGCGCTAGCAGCCGCCCTCTCGACGGATGTCTCAAGCCAGCGCGGCGAAAATTACCGTCCTAATTTTGGCCCACACCTGTTCGGCTGATCTGCGCAGGCAGAGCCACCATTAAAATTCAGGAGTTTTTCTCATGTCTGAAGCCCGCCCGACGAACTTTTCGAGTGTCTGGTCTGACCTGCGCGGTGTTACATTTTCGCAGGGATACCTCGATGCCGGAGGCATCCAGACCCGCTACATCCAATCTGGTGATCCGACCAAGCCACTCGTTTTGGCGCTCCACGGCGTTGGCGGGCACGCGGAGGCTTATTCGCGCAATTTCGGCCCTCATGGTGAGCATTTCTGGTTCGTGGCCATCGATATGCTCGGCCATGGATGGACCGACAAACCTGCGATCGACTATCAGGTCAAGGACTACGCTGAGCATGTCTTGGCCGTGCTCAAGGCCCTCGGTCGGTCGAGCGCCATGTTGACCGGCGAGTCTCTCGGTGGTTGGGTTTCGACCTACCTTGCCGTGCATCATCCTGACGTAGTTGAGAAACTGGTGCTTAACACGTCAGGCGGCTGGACGGCGCATCCGGAAGTGATGGCGCGACTGAAGAAACTTTCGAACGAGGCCGCTTCCGACCCCTCGTGGGAGCGCATCAAGGCGCGCCTTGAGTTCCTGATGTGCGACAAGGCTATGGTCTCGGACGACCTTATTGAAACCCGCCGGGCCATCTATGCCCAGCCGGGCTTCGCGGCCACGATGGAACGGATCATGTGTCTGCAGGACATGGAAGTTCGTCGGCCCAACATGATCACTGAAGAGCAGTATCGCTCTATCAAGGCGCCGTCCTTGGTGGTTTGGACGTCCCATGATCCCACGGCCACGCCGGAAGAAGGCAGGCAGATCTCGGAAATGATCCCAGGCGCCCAGTACGTCGTCATGAATGAATGCGGTCACTGGCCCCAGTTTGAAGACGCCGACGAATTCAACCGTCTCCATATCAACTTCCTGTTGGGACGCAGCTGATGCGACAGCCTGCTGAGGAAGCCGCGCAACTTCTCCGCGCGGCCTATAGCTCTGGCGCAATCGCGCCGCTGCGTGATTATCTCGCTCCAACTGACGCGGCTGCAGCCTACACGGTTCAGGAGATCAATACGCGGCTGTGGGAAGCGGAAGGCAGGCGCATCGTCGGGCGCAAAGCGGGTCTGACTGCAAAAGCAGTACAGCAACAGCTCGGCGTCGATCAGCCGGATTTCGGCGTGCTGTTCGACGACATGCGCGTGGCCGATGGCGGAACGCTTGATCCGGCGAAGTGCCTCCAGCCCAAGGCTGAGGCAGAGATCGCATTCGTGCTGGGCTCTGACTTGCCATCTGCCAGTTCCACCCCTGCCGAGGTAGCTGCTGCCGTCGCTACGGTTCATGCAGCGATAGAGATCGTCGACAGTCGGATTGCCGACTGGAAGATCACCTTCGCTGATACCGTCGCCGACAACGGCTCCTCGGCCTTTTTCGTGCTGGCGGATGAGGGGCTCCCGCTCGACGGGCTCGACGTTGAAGGCGCGGCGATGGTGATGACAATCAATGGTGAAACGGTGTCCCAAGGCATCGGCTCGGCAGCGCTGGGTAATCCACTGAACGCTGCTGCTTGGCTTGCGTGCACGCTAGCCCAGCGCGGCGAGCCATTGAAGGCAGGTGATATCCTGCTCGCGGGAGCGCTCGGCCCGATGGTCGCCCTCAAGCCGGGGGATCATGTTGAAGCCGTTGTGGGCGGCATCGGCACCTGTTCCTTCACGTTCACAAAGGGCTGAATATGGCCAAGACCAAGGTAGCGATCATCGGTTCGGGCAATATCGGCACCGACCTTATGATCAAGATCATGCGCCTTTCCGATGTACTGGAAATGGGCGTGATGGTGGGGATCGACCCGGAATCGGACGGCCTGGCCCGCGCCAAGCGGATGGGCGTTGCCACCACTCATGAAGGTATCGACGGCCTGCTGAAGATGCCGGAATTTGCCGACGTTGAAATCGTCTTCGACGCGACCAGCGCGGGCGCGCACAAGCGCAACAGCGAACTGGTTCTGGCGGCTGGCAAACGCATGGTGGACCTGACCCCAGCGGCCATCGGTCCCTACGTGATCCCTCCGGTCAATGGCGATAAGTGCCTTGATGCCAAGAATGTCAACATGGTCACCTGCGGCGGTCAGGCAACCATTCCGATCGTGGCGGCGGTCAACCGTGTTGCCAAGGTCCATTACGGCGAGATCGTTGCCTCGATCGCGTCGAAGAGCGCGGGCCCCGGCACCCGCGCGAATATCGACGAATTCACCGAAACCACCAGCCAGGCGATTATGGACGTCGGCGGTGCGACGCGCGGCAAGGCTATCATCATCCTCAACCCAGCAGAACCGCCGCTGATCATGCGCGATACGGTCTATTGCCTGTGCGAGGATGCCGATCAGGACGCGATCCGAAAGTCGGTAGAAGACATGGTGGCGGAAGTGCAGAGCTATGTCCCCGGCTACCGCATGAAGCAAGCCGTGCAGTTCGAGCATATCGGCTCCAACCGCCCGCTGCGCATTCCCGAAATGGATGGCGAGTTCACGGGCCTCAAGGTTTCGGTCTTCCTCGAAGTGGAAGGCGCGGCTCATTACCTTCCGGCCTATGCCGGTAACCTCGACATCATGACTTCCGCCGCGCTCAAAACGGCAGAGAAGATCGCGAACCGCATGCACGAAGGAGCGGCGGCATGACTTTCGATCCGACCCAGCAAAAGCTTTACATCCAGGACGTCACCCTGCGCGACGGGATGCACGCCATCCGCCACCAGTACGGTCTGGATCATGTCCAGGCGATTGCCCGCGCACTTGACCGGGCCAAGGTCGACGCAATCGAAGTCGCCCACGGCGACGGCCTGCAGGGTTCCAGCTTCAACTATGGCTTTGGTGCCTATACCGACTGGGACTGGATCGGCGCCGTAGCCGAAGTCCTGGAACACTCGGTCCTGACCACTTTGCTGCTGCCCGGCATCGGCACGGTCCACGATCTGAAGCACGCCTATGAAATGGGCGTTCGCTCGGTCCGCATCGCGACCCATTGTACCGAGGCTGACGTATCGAAGCAGCACATCGAGGCTGCACGCGGTCTCGGCATGGATGTGTCCGGCTTCCTGATGATGAGCCACATGACCAGCCCCGAGGCGCTGGCACAGCAGGCCCTCCTCATGGAACGCTACGGCGCGCATTGCGTCTATGTCACTGACAGCGGCGGCGCGATGAGCATGGACGATTACGCCGCGCGCGTCGCCGCCTATGACAAGGTGCTGAAGCCCGAAACGCAGCGCGGGGTCCATGCGCACCACAATCTCAGCCTTGGCGTGGCGAACTCAATCGTCGCTGTGCAGAACGGGGCTGTTCGCGTGGACGCCAGTCTTGCCGGGATGGGTGCGGGTGCGGGCAATGCTCCGCTCGAAGTGTTCATTGCCGCCGCCGACCGCATGGGCTGGAACCACGGCTGCGACCTTTACGCGCTGATGGACGCCGCCGAGGATCTCGTGCGCCCGCTGCAGGACCGCCCGGTTCGGGTCGACCGCGAGACGCTGACGCTGGGCTATGCCGGTGTTTACAGCTCCTTCCTGCGACATGCCGAGAAGGCGGCGCAGGACTATGGCATCGACACTCGTTCGATCCTTGCCGAGGTCGGTCGCCGCAAGATGGTCGGCGGGCAGGAAGACATGATCGTCGATATCGCCCTCGATCTTGCTAAAGATCGTAATGGAGCGAAAGGCTTACCTCCCAGCTAGGTCTGATTTTTCTGATGTAGCCGAACGAGCCCATTGCCGAGAATTTGGCACAGCTCTGCAATTCTGGCTTCATGCGTCATCGTGTCAGGATGCGGTCCTCCAGGAAGCCAATCGCGATCCGGTTGTGGCTGATAAACATGGCGATTGGCATAAAGGTCCTGCACGAGCGAGGGCTTCTTCGCGAGTATGGCCAACAGAACCTGCGCCGGCCCAGTCGGTTCGCGGCGGCCCTGTTCCCAGTTGAGTAATGTACCTTTGGGCACTCCAATGCTCTGGGCAAACTCGAACTGTGACAGTCCAGTTTTCGCTCGGAGAGCCGCGACATTTACGGGTGGGACTTTGACTCGAGGCGGTCTGCCGCCATTGTTGCCAGAGCCGACGTAAGTCACGGTCACCTTCAGCCCATCGAGAGCGCTTTTTCTCTTTGTCATGGGGCTGGCTAAGTTTGAGGCGCAACTACGTCAATGGCGTAGCCATGGGCCGCGACTTGCGCAGAATGATGGCGAATTCAAAAACCGTAGTGAACGCAATTCAGTGGAGAGCTTTTTAGGCCTCAGAAATGGCGGATTTGCGCCATTCCGTTCTGATTGCTCGTTTTTCGGTTCGCCAAATCCGTTTGGGTAGGCGGTCAATTTCGCGAAATTTCGAATGATCGTCCGGGTGCAATGTCATCCACTGAAACTGGTCAAAAACCGGCTCAAAACCTTGTAAATCAGACATATTTTGGGATTTAAGGGCTTCGGGAGAAGTTTCGATGCCGGTCTCCTTCGGCAAATGGCGGAGGGTAGTCGACCGGCGTCGAACCTTCTCTGGGTGCAAGTCATTGATAATTATATGATCGTCTAGTTCGAATCCCTCTTCGGTCGGTTTTCAATAGTTGTTATCGAGGCGCTGCGCTGCCTGGCGTTCCGCTCCAATCCAACCTCCCCAAATGCTAATGCGAACGATTCGCATTGACGACGGCGCCGCCACCACCTAGCTGCGGAATACATGAGGGCGGAAAGAATCAGATCGTGGGCGTGGGCTCACAAGTGGAGCAGTCTCGTCTGCACACTGTTTCTGTTCTTACTGAGCATCACCGGCCTGCCGTTGATTTTCCATGATGAAATCGATGCGCTGGCAGGGGAGCGACAATTGGTCGGCGCCAGTTCTGCGCGGTCAGGCAAACCCATCGATGCCATAGTTGCGCACGCGCTGGATGATTACCAGAATACAGCAGGCAAACGGGGCGTGCCGCTGTTCATTGGCTTCAGCCCGGACAACCCGGTGATAACCGTCACCATTGGTCCACGCGCAGCCGCAACGTCGAACGAAATGCGGCTTTTCTCCTATGATCGGCCCACCGGCCAGGCTGTAGGTGAAGTGAGCGAAGATGGCGTGATGGGGCTGCTGCTAAAGCTCCACACCGATATGCTGCTCGGCCTGCCGGGGATGCTGTTTCTGGGCCTGATGGGGCTGATCTTCATCGTCGCGATTGTCTCCGGAGTGGTCCTCTACGCGCCATTCATGCGGCGGCTGGAATTTGGGACGCTACGGCGTGACCGCTCTGCACGCGTGCGCCTGCTGGATGAACACAACTTTCTTGGCGTGGTCACGCTTGGCTGGGCGTTTGCCATCGGCCTAACCGGTGCGATCAACGCGTTTGCCGATCCGCTCACCTCCATGTGGCGGCAGGGCGAACTGAGCCAAATGGTCGTGGGCTATCGCGGGCAGCCGCCGCTGGCGCTGTATCGCTATAGCTCCATCGACCGTGCGGTGGCGGTTGCACAGGCTACTGAGCCAGGCCTCATGCCCCAGTTCATCGGTTTCCCCGGTGGGGCGTGGTCATCTTCGCACCATTACGCGATTTTCTTTCAGGGCGACACGCCGCTAACAAAGCATATCCTGTCCCCCGTATTGGTTGATGCGTCGAGCGGGCAACTGACGCAGGTAGGCACAATGCCCTTGTTTATGCAGGCATTGATGCTGTCGCGCCCGCTGCACTTTGGCGACTACGGCGGATTGGGCCTCAAGCTGGTCTGGGCCTTGCTCGATCTGGCGACGATCCGCGTGCTGTGGTCCGGCCTGGTGCTGTGGTGGGGCAAGCGCGGGAGGCGCGCATGAAGCGACAGCAACCACGCAGTAC
>JACCDH010891854.1_pt1 | contig 13964 bp, 12 predicted proteins | sample 7442481 | NCBI WGS metagenome assembly JACCDH01 (sample SAMN15323433, study PRJNA562643) | freshwater metagenome | isolation source: river surface water | place: USA:Blue River Watershed | collected 2017-08-15
CGAACTGCTTCACGACCCGGTAGTTGTAGTTCAGTGCTGTGTCCACAGAAACTCCCTTGGTTTACGACGAAGATGCCGGGAGGGTACGTTTCGAATGGGCAAACTTCCTTGACCTGAGTCAAATTTGACCGGAAGGCGGACAGAGTGGTGGGAAGCTTATTTCTTGGTATTTTTCTGAGACTGAGGAGTTTCAGAGTGCACGCTATCGTCGTCCTGGAGAATGCGCATGCCCGGACCTTCGAGATCATCGAACTGGCCACTGTCCATGGCGCGAAAGAACACCCACAGTGCAATAAAAACTACGACGACTGATAGGGGTATCAGCAGGTACAGGGACTCCATCAGGATGCCTTTTTCCTATGTTTCGGCAAACGCTCCAGCCTGAGCGCATTGGCTACCACCAGCGCTGAGCTCGCCGACATGCCCAGACCTGCCATCCATGGGGTCAGCAGACCAAAAGCGGCTGCGGGTATCGCGACCAGATTGTAGACGGTGGCCCACCCAAGGTTCTGTCGTATCACGCGCATGCAGGCGGATGCGGCATCGGCGGCATCGGTCAGCAGCGACAATTTTGCGGAGAGCAGCACCGCATCCGAATGCGATTGCGCCAGCGCTGCACCAGAGCCCATCGCAAACGACACATCAGCCGCACGCAGCACAGCTGCATCATTGATGCCATCGCCCACCATGACAACGACCGCACCTTCGCGCTGCAACTGCTGGACGTAATCCAGCTTTTGCTGCGGCAGCATGCCGCCCTGTGCAGCATCCATCGACAACGACGAAGCCATCTGGTTCACGATGGCCGGTGCGTCGCCGGATAGCAGGATGGTTTTCATTCCGCGCGACGCGAAATAGCGCACCGCTTCGGTAGCATCAGGCTTGAGCGTATCCGCCAGCGCGAATCTGGCCAGCCAGTGCTGTTCGGTGCCGAGATATACCGACGTCATCTGTGCTGGTTCATCAGACAACATTGCCTTACCCGCTATCGCCGCGACAAACGATGCACTGCCGATGCGGTAGCGCTTGCCCTTCACCAGACCTTCGAGCCCCTGACCCGCATGATGCGTCACAGAGTCAGCAGACAACAAGGACAGCGCGCGCTGCGCTGCCGCCGCCAGCAAGCCTTGCGAAAGCGGATGCGCGCTTTCTGTTTCGAGTGCTGCTGCAATGCCGAGCACTTCTTCCTCGGTCATCTGCTCAAGTATCGTCACCTCCCGGACACTCGGCTTGCCCTCGGTCAGGGTGCCTGTTTTATCAAACACGACATGCGTCGCACGATGCAAAGTTTCCAGTACGTGGGGTTGCATCACCAGCACGCCCTGCCGTAAAAGACGATCTGTCGCAGCGGCCAGCGCCGAGGGTGTGGCGAGCGATAAAGCACAGGGACAGGAAACGACCAGAACCGCAATCGCAATCGGCCAGGCGCGCGAGGCATCATGCCAGCTCCAGAAAGCAAGCACGCCCAGCGCAAGCAGCAGCAAAGCACCGACAAACCATGCAGCGACGCGATCTGCCCACTGAGAAATTGTCGGCTTGCCCTGCCCGGCGCGCTCAATCAGCCGTATCAGCGATGACAGTGTGCTGTCCTTAGCGACTTTATCCACGCGCAGAACTACTGGCTGGCTGATGTTCACCGCACCGCCGGCAATGTGCTCGCCGGCACACCTTGCCTGCGGCTGACTCTCGCCAGTCAGGAGCGAAAGATCGACAGCGGTTTCGCCCTCCACCAGCATGCTGTCCGCAGGAATCGCCTCGCCGGGTTTGACGAGCACGAGATCACCGGCACGCAGCGTGGCCGCTGCCACCAGTTCGGCCTCGCGACTGGCAGGGAAGCCGCGTAACAGCCAGGCAGAATCCGGTAACGCATGCTGCATCGTTTCGAGCGAACCGGCGGCCTTGCGGCGTGCCAGCAGTTCCAGATAGCGACTGGCCAGCAGCAGGAAAATGAACATTGTCACCGAGTCGAAGTACACATCGCCATGGCCCGCCACCGTACTCCAGGTGCTGCCAGTGAAAGCTGCTGTAATGCCCAGTGCTACCGGCACATCCATACCCAGCGCGCGCTGCTTCATATCCGTCCACGCGCCTTTGAAAAACGGTTGCGCAGAATAAAAAATCGCGGGCGCAGTGAGCCAGAAACTCGCCCAGCGCATCAGCTGCTCCATCTCAGGCTCGATCTCGCCAGCACCTGCCATATAGACAGGAATGGCATACATCATTACCTGCATCATCGACAACCCGGCAACAAACAATCGCTTGAACATCGCACGCGAGTTCTTGCGCAGCAGCTCACCATGCTGAATAGGATCGAAGGGATAGGCCACATAGCCGACTTCGCGCACTGCTTGCAAGATATCGCTCGGCTTGCATTGCGTGGTATCCCATCGCACCTGAAGTTTTTCGGTGGCGACATTAAGATCTGCGACCTGCAACCCCGGAACCTGTGACAGGCGGCGTTCGATCAGCCAGACGCAGGCCGCGCAGCGTATGCCTTCCACCGACAAGATGGCTTCGCCGCCGCCTTCGCTGTTGGTGAATTGCGCAGATAATTCCGGCGTGTCGTAAAGCTTCAGCGCATCGGGTATCGGTTCGGCGACGCCCTGCGGCAGTGTCTGCCGGTTGCGGTAGTAATCCGTCAGCCCGCTATCGACGATCGCCTGAGCCACCGCCTCGCAACCGGGACAGCACACCGGCTGTTCGACATCATCGATGCGAACATTCCAGCGACTTCCCTCCGGTACCGGAAGGCCGCAATGAAAACAGATGGTCTCGGTGATGGCGTTCATCTGGCAGACAATTCAAAGCGGCGGGGTAATGCAAACGGCATCCAGCCAGCCATGCGAGATGCCCGTCGCTGCACGGTAAAGCCCCAGCAGTCCGAACCCCAGCACGAGCAAGCCCGCCACAGTTCGCACGGTCGGCTTCTGTAGCCCGGACTGCAGGCGGCTGCCGAGCATGCCCATCGAGAACAACAGAGGCAAAGTGCCCAGACCGAATGCCAGCATCACGCTGGCGCCCTGAAGCGCCGATCCGGTGAGCAATGAAGTCATCAACACGCTGTAGACCATGCCGCACGGCACCCAGCCCCAGAGACCTCCCAATGCCAGTGCCTGCCACATCGTCTCGACAGGCAGGAAGTGCCGGATCAGCGGCTGAATGCGCCGCCATGCCCACTGCCCGGCCGCTTCAAGCAGCGACAGTCCATGCCAGGCATTCATCAGCGTCAGACCCAGAGCGATCAGCATCAGGTTGGCCAGCCAGTACGCGCCGCGCTGGATTATGGCGATATTGATCATCGCAGGAATACTGCCCAGCAGGCCAGCCAGCGCGCCAGCGATCATGTAGCTGACTATCCGGCCTGCATTGAAAGCCAGCACCCGCAAGCCGCTGCTCGCTGCCTCACCGAGCGAGGCGCTCTGAGTCAGCACCGGGACCGGGAATGGCCGGGACGGACGGGGCGGTGAGGCGACGGAGAATGCGCCGACGATACCGCCGCACATGCCGACGCAATGCACGCCACCCAGCAGGCCGATCAGAAAAATCGGCAGTAGCGCAATGGAATTCACAAATTGTCAGAACGGATCAGAGGGAGCGAACGCCATCAGACCGTGCGAGAGTAACGGACATGCTCCGATTGTAACCGTCGTGCCTGCTGAAGGTGACGGTCAAAGACCATGCAGACATTGCGGATCAGGAGTCTTCCCTTTAACGACACGCTGATCCAGTCATCATCGATAGTCAGCAGACCCATCTCGGCAAGCTCCTGCAATTGTTCCAGCTCACTTTCAAAATACGCATTGAAAGTGATTGGATAAGCCTGTTCGAGCGAGCGTATCGACAGCTCGAAATTACACATCAGCATCTGGATGATGAAACGACGCAGCACATCATCCATGCTCAGTTTGAAGCCGCGCGCGACAGGCAACTCACCCTGATCGAGACGATCGTAATAATCATCGAGCGTCTTCACATTCTGGCTATAGCACATACCCACGGAACTGATGGAGGACACACCACAGGCGATCAGATCCGCTTCGGCATGCGTTGAATAACCCTGAAAATTCCGGTGCAATCGTCCCTGACGCTGCGCGATGGCGAGTTCATCATCGGGCTTGGCAAAGTGATCCATGCCAATGTACACATAGCCTGCTTCGTTCAGCCGCTTGATGCACATAGCCAGCATATCGAGCTTGACATCCGAGCTAGGCAGATCGTCCTCATGAATGCGGCGCTGCGGCTTGAACAGATGCGGCAGATGGGCGTAGTGATACACCGCGATGCGATCCGGATTGGCGGCAATCACCTTCGACAGCATCTGGGCCATCGATTGCAGGTTCTGCTTTGGCAGGCCATAGATCAGATCAATACTGATCGAGCGGAACTTCGCTTCGCGCGCTGCACGTATGACTTCGAGCGTCATTTCCTCTGGCTGGATGCGGTTGATCGCCTTCTGCACCTCAGGGTCAAAATCCTGCACTCCCAGACTGATGCGATTGAAACCTTGGCCACGCAGCCGGTGAATTCGTTCAGCGGAAACGCTGCGCGGATCCACCTCAATCGAGTACTCTCCTTTTTCGTCGTCGGTCAGCTGAAACCAGCGGCGAATGTGATGCATCAGGTCAAGCATCTGCTCATCCGACAAATAAGTCGGCGTACCGCCGCCAAAGTGTAGCTGCTCGACATGATTAAAGCCCGCGAACAACTTGCCCTGCATTTCGATTTCGCGCTTCAGATAACTCAGATAGGTCGCAGCTTTTTCGCGGTTCTTGGTGACGATCTTGTTACAGCCGCAGTAATAGCAAACGGTGTTGCAGAAAGGAATATGCAGATACAGCGACAATGGATGCCGCCCGCCGCGGGCGCGCGCATGCGTGACTGCCTGCAGATAATCGCGATAACTGAAGGCATCCGAAAATCGGTCTGCTGTCGGATAAGACGTGTACCGCGGCCCGGACTGGCTTAAACGGCTGATCAGCGCGGCGTCAAACTCCACGTGATGTATTTGTGGAAGGGCTGTTATCGAAACACTCATCTTCTCTTGCTCCATGCCCTTCGAGCACCAGCAGGAGGCGGGGGTCTCAGGTTGGAGGCAGTCTAGAGATGCGATGCAGTAATTACCTTGACTTAAGTCAAAACTGTCAGGCTGCCTCTGCCTTATTAGTTGTCAACCATAGGGAAACCAATGAGTTCATCATTCGGTTCGTGACTACGAGGAAGCTTGCAAATTCAGACATAACTTGACCGTTTCCTGTGCAGGTTCGAAACGCGTCTCAAAACCGAATCCGCGCACCAGATCAAGCAGCGCATGATTGTCTGGTAGCGTCTCTCCGACAATCCGTTGCGTTCCACGCCGCCGGAAGTAATCGATCAGCTTGTTCATCAACATCTGCCCGAGTCCCAGTCCTTTCAGATCAGAGCGAATGATGATCGCGAACTCGGCATCCTGATTATCCGGGTCAGCTACGGCTCTGACCACGCCCAGTGTTTCATCATGTCCATCATCACGCTGACGCACGGCGATGAAAGCCATTTCACGGTCATAATCGATCTGCGTCATGCGTGCCAGCTGTGAAGGCTGCAGTTCATGCATGTGCATGAACATCCGGAAGCGGACGTCGACCGGATCGAGCGATTTGAAAAAGCGCTGATGTTCCTCGCCATCCTCCGGGCGAATCGGACGTAACAGCAAAGACTTGCCCAGCCATTGCACCCACTGTTCCAGCTCCTGCGGATAAGGTCGTATCGCCAGCCGGTCGTCAGCACGGCGGGTAGTGAGCGACGCGATGCGAACGCGCGCATCCAGCGCAATCACACCCTGTGCATCGGCCAGCACCGGATTCAGGTCCAGCTCGATCACTTCCGGCAGGCTGGCTGCCACCTGACTCACCTGTATCAGCAGATGGGCCAGCGCGTCCATGTCCACCGGCGGACGATCGCGGTAGCCCTGGAGCAGCCGCGATACCCGGGTGCGTGAAATCAGGTCAAGCGCAAGCACGTTATTGAGTGGCGGCAGCGCCAGTGCATGGTCGCTCATCACCTCGACAGCAATACCGCCCTGCCCGAACAGCACCACGGGACCGAACACAGAGTCGGAACTGATACCAACGATCAGCTCCTCCGCATCGGGTCTGCGAACCATCGCCTGCACGGAGAAACCCGTCAGCCTGGCAAGCGGTCGGAGTGTGTGCAGACGCTGCTGTATCGCGACCGCTGCTGCCTCTACCGCATCGCCATCGTTCAGATCCAGCATCACACCACCGACCTCGGTCTTGTGGCTGATATCCGGCGACAGAACTTTCACCGCCACGGGATAGCCGATCTCTCCGGCCAGCCGTCGTGCTTCGGCCGGCGTCGCTGCCACGCGCGTCTCCACCACGGGAATCCGGCAGGCTTTCATCAGCGCCTTGGACTCGGGCTCGCTCAGCAGGGTACGGCCCTCTGATAACACCTGAGCAATCAGGGCGCGAGCTGCTGCGATGTCCATAGGATCGCTCAGCTGATCGGCTGCCGGCACTTGCATCAGCAAGCGCTGATTTCGACGATACTCGACTACTTGCAGGAAAGCCTGCACAGCTCTCTCAGGTGTGCTGAATTGCGGTATGCCGGATTGGGAAAATAGTTGTCTTGCCTCGGCGACCGCCGCATCACCCATCCAGCAGGCAATCATCAGCTGCTGCGATTTGCGCGCCAGAGGCGCGATTGCACGCGCGATATCGGAACTGGGCACGATCGCTGTTGGCGAATGAATGAACAACAGCGGATTGTCCGGCTGCTTGTCGATAAGAATGGAAAGCGCCTGCCGGTAACGCTCGGCCGGCGCATCGCCGATGATATCGACAGGATTTCCATGAGACCAGTTCGCCGGCAGCACCTGATCGAGCGACTGTCGTGTCCCGGCAGAGAGCGACGCCAGCTTGCCACCGGCAATTATCAAGGCATCGGTCGCCATCACGCCCGGTCCGCCGCCATTGGTCAGTATCAGCAGCTCCTCACCGAACAAGGGACGCGCACGGGCCAGCGTTTCCACTGCATCAAACAAGGCTTCGGTCGTCAGCACACGCAGCATGCCGGCGCGACGAAACGCCGCATCATAGACAGCATCAACACCGGCCATTGCGCCGGTGTGCGATGCGGCAGCGCGAGCACCTTCGGGTGCTCTGCCCACTTTGACGACGATCACTGGTTTGTTGCGCGCCGCCGCACGTGCCGCCGACATGAATTTGCGGGCACCGCGGATATCCTCGATATACAGCAATATTGCGCGCGTATCGGGATCAGTCGCCAGATAGTCGAGTACATCGCCAAAGTCGATATCCGCCACATCGCCCAGTGAGACGCAATGAGAAAATCCGATACCTCGCGAGCGGGCCCAGTCCAGCATGGCTGTGAGCAGAGCACCCGACTGCGATACGAAGGCGATTTTTCCGGGCAAAGCATCAGTATGCGCAAAGCTTGCATTGAGCTGGCTGCGCGGCGAAATAATCCCTACGCAATTCGGACCGAGGATGCGCAGCACCGAAGGCCGCGCCGCATCGAGCATCGCCTGCCGGTGAGTGCGTCCATCGCCATGGTCTGCCTCCATGCCGGCCGACAGCACCACCGCCGCGCGTGTGCCTTTGCTGGCCAGCTGCGCAATCAGTGCGGGTACGGTCTGCGGCGGTGTGGCGATGACTGCCAGCTCAGGCACGACAGGAAGACTGTCGACGTCGGGATGCACGTTTAATCCCTGCAGCTCGGTGTAGCGAGGATTGACAGCCATCACCGCGTTCTCCCGGTCCGAGCCCGATCGCCAGGCAAGCAAGTTAGAGAGCACCGTGGCGCCTACGCTGTGCGGCCGGTCACTCGCGCCAATCAGTACCACGGACTTTGGTGCGAACAGGTAGTGAAGATTGCGTGTGCTCATCGTCAGAGCGTCCCGAGGTGATTTGGCAGCAAGGATCGCAGCCGTAGCGGTCCGGGTGAATTGACCTGAGTCAAATTTTACAAAAACAACAGACTGCTATCCGCGATACTTCTATAGACGATACGGAATGCTCAGCTTAATCTATCGTTACTGCAGAGCCGCACTGGCCGCCTTGCGGGCGCCGACTGTTCACAATAACAAATCCATGAGGATCAGGCATGTCATACAAGACCATACTGGTGCAGGTTGATCAGTCTGCGCAATCGATTGAACGTGTGAAGCTCGCAGCCGCGCTCGCCGATGCAGCGCGGGCGCACCTGATCGGTACCGCGATGACCGGTATTTCCAGAGTCGTATTCGAGGCAGGTGCCTTCAATCAGCATGATCCCGCATTCGATCATCATGTCCGCGCGCTTCGGCAGTATGCAGACAAAAGTCTCGAAAACTTCGAAACGGCAATGGAGAAGCAACTGGGTTTATCGACAGAATCCCGCCTGCTGGATGACGATGCGGTCGGGGGCCTCAGCCTGCAGGCACGCTATGCAGACCTGGTGGTCATCGGCCAATTTGATTCGTCAGCAGGTGTGCCCGGCCTGATGCCAAGTTTCCCTGAATCGGTATTGATCAATTGCGTGCGTCCCGTACTCGTTCTGCCCAGCATTTATCGCTTCAGTGCACTGCCCTCGCATGCGCTGATCGCCTGGGACGGCAGCCTGAATGCCACACGCGCAATTTCCGGCGCACTGCCCCTGCTGAAACTCGCTGACAAAGTCAGTCTTGCCATCTTCAATCCGGTAGAAAGAGCTGATGCGCATGGCGCGCAACCCGGGGCCGACATGGCGCTCTATCTGTCGCGTCAGGGCGTACAGGTTGAGGTAATGATTCGCGAAACCAGTATTGATGCCGGCGAAGCGCTGTTGTCACTGTGCGCAGACGAAGGTGCCGATCTGCTGGTGATGGGCGCCTTCGGTCATACACGCTTCAGAGAATTACTGTTGGGTGGCGCAACACGCCACATACTGGATGCGATGACCGTACCCGTGCTGATGTCCCACTGATCAGCGGTAAACGATGACGGGAACAGCGGCGTGCGCCAGCACGCGCTGCGTCTCGCTGCCAAGCAGCAGCTTGTCCAGCCCGCGCCGGCCGTGCGAGGCGATCCAGATCACATCACACTGCTTGTCACTGGCAGTGGCAAGTATCTCCTCATACGGATGAACGCCACGGGTAGCGATCGCTTCGCAAGCGACCTTTGCATTGGCCGCCAGCTGCTTCACGACATCTACATGCTTTTGCGCAGTCTGATCCTGCGCTTCTTCATACGCGGACAAATCGACCATCGCGCCAGCCTCGGGCATCAGCATGTACGGATAGAGCTGTGCCACCGACAGGGCAACGATGCTGGCGCCGGTGGCGGCGGCGAACTCAACGGCTGCCTTAGCTGATTTCTCGGAAATCGGCGAGCCATCGGTGGGTACGAGTATCTTTTTGAACATGATTACTCCGTCAGTGGATGAAGTTTCAACGATGTGCTGCACGACTATAGCAATCGCATCCCACAAAAAAATTGACCTCAGTCAAAGTGTCCAGAGAGGCGGCTCGGACATCAGCGCCACCTGCTCTCTCAGCTCCAGTATCCGGTCTTGCCAATAACGCACTGAACCAAACCATGGAAAGGCTTGCTGAAACGCCGGATCATCGCGGCGCATGGCCAGCCATGCCGAGTAATGCAGCAGGCGCAGTGTCCGCAGCGCCTCGAGTACATACAGCTCCCGGGGCTCGAACTCGAAGAAGTCTTCATACCCCGCGAGCAAGTCTGCCAGCTGCCCGCTCATCGCCTCGCGCTCGCCCGAGAGCAACATCCACAAGTCTTGTATGGCCGGCCCCATGCGACTGTCATCCAGATCCACGAAGTGGGGGCCATCATCGGTCCACAGCAGATTGCCGGCATGACAATCACCATGCAGACGCAGCAATCGCAGCGAGCCCGCGCGCTCATAGCAATGCGCGACGCCCTCAAGCGCCTGCGCACTGATACTGGACCAGCTATCGCGCAACTCACCCGGAATGTCGCCGTGAGAAAGCAGCCATTCGCGGGGTTGCAGGCCAAAGCTGTTGATATCGAGTGCACCACGCGCCGCAAAGGAAGTGCGTGCGCCCACCGCATGAATACGCCCCATGAAGCGACCTATCCATTCCAGGGTGCCAGGCTGATCCAGCTCTGGCGTCCTTCCGCCTTGTCGTCTGAATACCGCGAAACGGTAGCCCTGGTGCAGATGCAGCGTGTGCCCGTTGAATACCAGCGGCGGAACGACGGGGATCTCGTTACTCTCCAGCTCAAGCGCAAAACTATGCTCTTCAAGAATGGCCTCATCGCTCCACCGCCTTGGCCGATAGAATTTCACGATCAGCGGCGGGCCCTGCTCCATGCCCACCTGATACACGCGGTTTTCATAGCTGTTCAGCGCCAGCAGCCGTCCATCGCTGTACAAACCCAGCGTATCCAGCGCATCCAGCACGGTGCCCGGCTCAAGGCCAGCAAACGAATGTTCGGGAATAGAATCCATGGAGGGGATTGTAGTCTGCCCTGATGGTGGCGGACTCGCGTTACACTGAGGTCTACTTTAAAAAAGAGAAGCTCATGCCCGAAGATCAGCTGATGTCCGACAAGGAATTCGATGAACTCGATCGTTTTCTGATGTCGGAGCAATGCAGCGATGAAGCCATGACCATGGATGCGCTGCATGGCTACCTGACTGCTATTGCCATCGGTCCCGAGCCTGTGCCCGCCGACGAATGGCTGCCACGCGTCTGGGGCCCCGAGCCGGAAGATGAACCGGAGTTCCGCAATCCCGCGCAGGCAGAGCGTATCCGGCGGCTCTGCGAACGCATGCTGGAAGATATCGTCGTCACCTTTGCCGTCGCACCCAAAGATTTCGAGCCGCTGTTCTGCGAGCATCAGTGGAAAGGGAAGCCGGTGCTGGACGCCGAAGCCTGGGCCTGGGGATTTACCGAGGGGATGCAGCTCAGAGCGTCTGCGTGGCAAATGCTGAAAACTTCTCCGCAGGCTGACTTGCTGCGGGCGATCTATCTGCTGGGCGCAGAAGAGATTGAGGAAGAAGAATTAACGCTGGTCGACGATCCGCTCAAATGCCACAAGCTGGCGATCGAGATCGAGGCATCGGTACCGCAGATACACCGGTTCTGGTCGGCCCAGAAAAAAATGAAGGCGCATTAGGCGAATTAGGTAGCTCCAGCGCCTTCATTCCGACATGCCGGGTCCGGATCACGCGTTGATGAAGTGTTCCCGGTAATAGCGCAGCTCTTCCACGGATTCGCGGATATCGGCCAGTGCGGTGTGCAACTGATGTTTCTTGAATCCGGCGATCAGCTCAGGTTTCCAGCGACGGCACAGCTCCTTGAGAGTCGATACATCCAGATTCCGGTAATGGAAAAATTCCTCCAGCGTTGGCATATGTCTAGCCATGAAGCGCCGATCCTGACAAATCGAATTGCCGCACATCGGTGATTTACCCGCAGGCACATACTGGCGCAGAAAGCCGATCATTTGAGTCGCTGCCTCGTCCTCGGTGACGGTCGAAGCGCGTACCCGGTCGATCAGACCAGAGCGGCCATGCGTGCCCTTGTTCCACGCATCCATGCCATCCAGCACCTCGTCACTCTGGTGGATCGCAAAGACCGGACCTTCAGCAAGGATATTCAGCTCAGCATCCGTGACAATGGCGGCGACTTCAATGATCTTGTTGTTGTCAGGATCCAAACCGGTCATTTCCATGTCGATCCAGACGAGGTTCATTTCATTCGGGCGAGCCGTGCCAGCGCCTGCCGATGGGCTCAGATCCGTTTCTGATGCTTGTGACATAATCCGTTTCCTGATAAGCGGGGTAAAAGCCCCGTGGCTTTCTCCCAGAATTTCCGGATTTTCTCATATGGACCCCCATAGCTTCTCTTTATTGTTTGCTGCGTTCCTGATCGTCACCCTCAGCGTCAAGCTGTGGCTGTCAACGCGACACATTCGTCACGTGGCCAGTCATCGCGATACCGTGCCCGCTCAGTTCGCACAAAAAATCCCTCTGGCCGCGCACCAGAAGGCAGCCGATTACACGATTGCCAAATCTCAGCTGAAGATTGTGCTGCTGGTAGTAAACGCGGTGGTGCTGCTGGGCTTCACCCTGCTCGGTGGACTGCAATGGCTGTCAGTCACGCTGAGCGAGCTGACCGGTTCCGGAATGGCCTACCAGATTGCGCTGATCGCTGCGGTCAGCGTGATCTCCAGCGTCATTGATCTGCCATTCGACTACTACAAGCAGTTCACACTCGAAGAGAAATTCGGCTTCAACAAAATGACGCCGGGATTGTTTTTCTCCGATCTGGTCAAGCAGACGCTGGTTGGCGCTGCAATCGGACTGCCACTGATCTGGGTCACGCTGACGGTGATGGATAAAGCAGGCGCTTACTGGTGGCTATATGCATGGCTGATCTGGTGCGGCTTTCAGGTGTTGATGCTGGGCTTCTATCAGAACCTGATCGCGCCACTGTTCAACAAGTTCACACCACTCGACGATGATAGCCTGAAAAATCGCATTGAAGGCCTGATGCAGCGTGTCGGTTTCGCCAGCAAAGGCTTGTTCGTGATGGATGGCTCTCGCCGCAGCGCGCATGGCAATGCCTACTTCTCCGGCTTTGGTGCGGCCAAGCGCATCGTGTTCTTTGACACCCTGCTCTCACGACTGGCGCCCAACGAGATCGAGGCAGTGCTCGCGCATGAGCTTGGTCATTTCAAGCTCAACCATGTGATCAAGCGCATCGCGGTGATGTTCATCATCTCGCTCGGCTTCCTCGCGCTGCTCGGCTACCTGAAAAATCAGACCTGGTTCTATCTGGGGCTGGGTGTCACTCCCACGCTCGATGCCAGCAATGACGCGATGGCGCTGATTCTATTCATGATGGCTTTGCCGGTGTTTACCTTCCTTTTCTCGCCGCTGCTGTCGATTACCTCGCGCAAGAATGAATTCGAGGCCGACGCATTCGCTGCAAAGCACAGCAACTCTCAAGACCTGATCTCGGCGCTGGTGAAGCTGTATGAAGACAATGCGTCCACGCTGACGCCGGACCCGCTGCACTCGGCATTCTATGACTCTCATCCACCGGCCAGCGTCCGCATACAGCGACTGCTGAGTGCCTGAACGCATGGACCGCGCCGCACTGCTCAGGGCCACGTGCCGCCATCTGGAGCAGGCGGCCTCTGATGCGGAAATCACCGCCGCACTGGCGGTGCTGACCGACTGGAACGTGGAGAACGGCAAGCTGGTTCGCATTTTCCGTTTTCACGATTACCACGAGACGCTGGCCTTCGTGAATGCCATCGCCGAAATCATCCATCGCGAAGATCATCATCCGGAGCTGGTTGTCAGCTATAACCGTTGCATCGTCCGGTATGACACCCACTCCGTGAATGGTGGCAAGGGCGGCTTGTCCGACAATGATTTCATCTGCGCCGCCAAAATCGATGATGTCTTTTTCCGGATGTTCTCTGCCGCATGAGTGAACTGCAGGGACTGATCATCGCCGCCCATGGCCGGCATTATCTGGCGCATGCCGCAGGTAAAACGCTGCAATGCGTCACCCGCGGGAAGAAAAGTGATGTGGCTACCGGTGATCGCGTGCGCCTGAAAGTCACTTCATCAGATCAGGCCGTTATCGAAGAAATCCTCCCGCGCGACACGCTGCTCTATCGTTCGGATCAGTACAAATCCAAGCTGCTGGCGGCGAATGTCACGCAATTGCTGATTGTCGTCGCCACCGAGCCGGGGTTTTCCGATGACCTGGTGTCACGCGCACTGGTTGCAGCAGAAGCTGCTGGCATTCGCGTGCAGCTGTTACTGAACAAGACGGACATCGCTGCCCTGCTGCCTACAGCACGCGAGCGGCTCGCACTGTATCGCGGACTCGGGTATCCGGTGCACGAGGTCAGCGCCGCAAAAGACCCGGACGGTGCGCTGGCCACAATACGTCCGCTGATCAGCGGTCAAGCTAC
>JACCDH010423227.1_pt1 | contig 13952 bp, 19 predicted proteins | sample 7442481 | NCBI WGS metagenome assembly JACCDH01 (sample SAMN15323433, study PRJNA562643) | freshwater metagenome | isolation source: river surface water | place: USA:Blue River Watershed | collected 2017-08-15
CTTCAGTGAGTCGATATGTTTTCATTAGGGAGGCAAATGTTGTTTCTTTTACACCTATCTTTTCTAGAGCCTTGCGAGCGGATTTTTTTCTATTAGTAGTCATGTTTATGAACCTCCATGAGCTGTCAGACAATCCTATAACTACATCTCAAAGGTGTAATTAACAAGACCTCTGTTTTAAGGATGATTGTGCAAACTAAGCGTAATTTGAGTTGGAATTAAATGATTGAAAATACGAGATTATAAAACCGATGAGTGGAGAAAATGTCCTTTCCCTTGGAAATTTTCTCCCATTTTATGATCAAAAGGTAGCTGGCACCTTTTGGAGTCTCTCCCTCATCACAACACTCAAGCCATAGACGAACATGATCAGGCTGGAGTTATTGGCATCGAGAATGACTTCGAACTGACCGGAGATAATCATGGCCACACCAAAGGGCACAATGAGACCACGAAGTGCCGCAGGCCCAGTCCACATCTCAAAGGCCCATAGACCTAGCCAGGCCACAAAGCAAAGCAGACCTAGGAGTCCAGTTCCAGACGCTGTTTCGAGAAGGATATTGTGTGAATGAGCATTATTGTATTCTTTGTGATCAAGATCATACTGCACTTTGATTCGCTTTAATTGAGATGAAAAATTTGAAAGTCCCCAACCGAGAATAGGTTTTTCTTTCCAAGCAATGTAAGCGGCTTGCCACTGACTACGACGAATAGTATCTGATCCATTATTTTTCGTACTTACAAAACGTGAGCCGTAGTCACCAGTTCCAAAGAGATAAATCCCGCCGAGAGTTCCTACAACAAGAATGGACACAATCCCAACAATAATTCCGGCCTTCTTATTCAAAAAGAAAATTGAAAAAGGAACGGCACACACAAACCCAAGCATCGCTCCGCGAGTAAGAGTGGCCCAAACACCAAGAAGACCAAAAATCATGGCCGTGATAAGAAAAGGACGATTCACAAAATTAAGAATTTTAGGTCGAAGAACGATACCAAGCAGAATAGTGAGAACCATTCCTGTTCCATAACCGTATCTCATGGTCTCAGTCAAAGCACTCGCACGATCATACCCTAAAAAGAAGCGCTGATAGAGGCAGTAACCACTGGCCACAACCATCGATAATAAAAACATATGAATAAGGACTTGGAGTGTTTTCTCAGTAGCTGACTTTAAATAATATCTCATAGCAAAAATCGTAGCTACGCCCATAAGATAATATTTTATCCGTCCATAACTTTTTCCTGGGGAGTCGATAACATCAAAATTCAAAGTGGTTGAAAGAAAGGCCACAAATGAAAAGGCCAATAGTGCCCAAGCACTTTTAGGAATTTTATAATTCTCTTCTTTGATCGCTAAATAAGTAAAATAAGTGGCAGCTATCACAAAAAGGATTTGATAGGCACTCAAGATCGTCACAGAAGTAAAAATCCCCGCAGCGAGGAAAAATAAGGCAGCAGTCATTAGTTTATTCATTAAAAGAGTCTAAAATAATGAACGCAAGAGGGACAGTAGGAAATGACTTTGCTGCGCACAATTAGCTACTAAACTTTAAAAGCAGTCCAATACTTAGAAAGCAGTTCAAACTGAGAGCTCACATTCTTAAGTCCTACTGAATGAATGGCTTCCTCTGCATCCCAAAGAGTATAGTCCTTATAGAAAGGTTCATGATAATCTTTAGGAAAATTATCTACGACAAGATTGAGCTTGGGATCATCGTCCTTCTGAATTGAATCACAAATAGCAAGCATTCCACCTTTTTTAAGAACTCGTGCACTCTCGTCCAATATTTTTAATCTCACTGATCGTGGGATTTCATGAAAAAGATAAACAGAAAAGACAAGATCAAACTCTTCATTTTTAAAAGGCAAATCTTCTGCGGCAGTTTTTACAAATTCAAATTTCCCAGACAGTCTTTTTTTGGCCAATTCCAGGTAAGGTCCAGAAATATCAGAGACAGTGTAGGATTCAATATCAAAACTTTTAGCAAAATCAACTGTGGCGGTTCCCACTCCTGCTCCAAGCTCTAGAATCTTCAAAGGACGTCCTAAAGGAAGTCGATCTTTAATCATTTTGATGAGCATTCTTCTCATGGGAGCAGCTGTTCCTGAAAATAAAACTTCGACTTGGTGCTCGTAAAGTTTTGCAGACTCATCTGAAAAATAACCATCAGTTTGGAAATGATAATTTCTTTTTAAATAATCTGGTGCTTGATTGACCTCATCAATATTCTCAAGATCCTTTTTCTTATTTAATTTTCGACGACGAGATACTTTTAGTGAGTCAAAAAGAAGACGAGGAAGGTTCTTGAGATGATTCTTAGGCGCCTTAGGAATAATAACTTCGGCCGGATAAATGCCATCGGCTATGTAAGAAGCATCTTTCTTATGAATACTAATGACTTTGGATTTTAGGTACTCAATGAGCTCCTTATCATTTTCGCGGCGAGGAGGCCTTACTGCAAAAGAGAATGCTTTAGAAAGACCGTAAAGCATGCGATATTCAATAGAATAAACCAATGTTTTAGAGAGATTGAACGCTAAGACTGAAGATTCAATGATTCTTTTCATGGGTTCATTTATCGACGAGTTTTCTCTAAAAATAAAGACTGTAGAAATATTGTCTATGCCCCCTTCTCCTCTAAATCAAGTAAGTTCATTACATGGTTATTTTTATCCTATTATTTTCAAATTTTCTCTGGAGTGCTCCAATGTCTAATGTTCTCGGGACAGAACTTAAAAAGTGCTGTGATAATCCCAAAACTGGATTCTATAGGAACGGACTATGCCAAACCGGTCCCTCTGATCACGGTACTCATGTGGCCTGTGCTACAGTCACCCAAGAATTTCTTGATTTTACTAAATCTCGGGGAAACGATCTCTCGACCCCAAGAGCTGAATATCAATTCCCGGGCCTTAAGCCTGGTGATAAATGGTGCTTGTGTGCCTTAAGATGGCTTGAAGCGAAGAAGGCCGGTGTAGCTCCTAAACTCGACCTCGAAGCCACACATGTAAAGATGCTTGAATTTGCCACTCTTGAGGAGCTTAAATGATCACACTAAAACTAGCTGCCATTTATAATATTATTTGGGGAGCACTCGTTATTCTTTTCCCTCTGCAGTTTTTTGATCTCTTCGGAATGGAGAGACCAAATTACCCAGAGATATGGCAATGTGTGGGAATGATTGTTGGAGTCTACGGAGTTGGTTATTGGCTTGCAGCTCAAGATCCCATCAAGCACTACCCTATTGTGCTTGTGGGATTTTTAGGAAAGATTTTTGGCCCTATCGGTTTTGCTCAAGCACTTATAACGAACAGATTCCCTTTAGCTTTTGGGATTAATATTATTTTCAATGACCTTATTTGGTGGATCCCTTTTTTCCTTATTCTCAAACAGAAGTACCAACGTGATAAAACTTTTCTCTCTTAGTTTTATCCTTTTTGTGGCAGGACTAGTCCACTTGATAAGGCCTGAAGTCTTTCTTCCGGCCATTCCCCTTTTCATAAGCTTCCCTTATGAGGTCATTTATCTTACAGGTATTTTAGAAATCATTCTTGCCGTCGGTTTGATCAGAAAAAAGACTCAGGACATGTCAGCAAAGATAGTGGCTTTGTATTTTTTTATCCTCGTTCCTGTCCACATCTATGTCGCCTTGATGAATGTGGAGATTTTCGGAATTCAAAGCCCAGCTCTATTATGGGGAAGAACTCTTTTTCAGTTTGTTTTTATTTTCTGGGCCCTCTCTCTTCAAACAAAGGGATGGATTATTGAACAAAAATGGAAAAATGTGTTTTTCATTCACTATAAAATTGATCCCCGTCTCATAGCTCATCTTGTCCCGTTTAAACTTGATCTTCATGAGGGGAAAGCAGTCATCTCTATTGTTCCTTTTCTCATGGAAGGGATTCGTTTTCCCTTTCTTCCCTCAGTACCCAAGGTTTCAAAGCTCTGGGAACTTAATATCAGAACTTATGTAGAGGTTAATGGAGTTAAAGGAGTCTATTTTTTCACCCTGGAAACTGATTCAAAACTTGGAGAAATAATTGCACGTCAATTTTTTCATCTCCCCTATAAATACTCAAAGATTAAGGCCCTGGTGACAAAAGAGTATTATGAGTTTAATCATCAAAGAGCTGATTATCATTTTAATTTAAAGGCCATGATTCTTAAACGACGCAGATCCAATGAATTTGATCATTGGACCACAGAGAGGTACTCTCTTTTTACTAAAAATGGTGATAAAACGTATCAAGGTATTGTCGAGCATGCTCCATGGCGACTCAGAGACGTGAACCTCACCCAGATTGGTAACAACTTTACGACATTGGTCACAGACCAATACCTTGAGTTTGCAGGGGCAAGTTTTAGTCGGTATCTCAAAGTGAGATTCAGACCTTTTAGGCCCGTAAAAAATATCGTTTAAAACGATTCTAAACATCAATATTATCTATTTTATCAATACTACTATCTAGACGATAATCTACTTGTGGGGAGTAGCTCGCCATAAAGGTTTTTTAGGTCGTCATCACGGTTTATGCTAAACCCGGCCAAGATATAAAGAGCAAGACCATTAATAACAAACGGAGTCACTATGTTACCTGTAACAACTGTGCTTATGATGTTTCTTATGGTTGCTTGTTCAACTACCAAACAAAATAAGCTCGATTATAAACCTGCGGCCTTCGGCCCAATGATGGATGAACAAGCTCTGAAAAGAGACTTTATCCACCGAACAAGATGATAATCTAATTTAACCGGAGAAAAAAAAATGCAAAATTCTTATATTAAACAAATTAAAACATTAAATTCGAGAGTAAAAGTAGATGGAACTTTCATATCTCTATTTGTGCCTCTTAGATCAACTGAGATTCCAGTTGAAAAGATATTCTTATCCCTTGTGAAAGGGGCTAACGGATTGCTGATTAAAAATAATCGTCCTCCATGTACCATTGCAATCCCAAATTGGAATCACTTCACGAAGCAAGGAGCACTTAGTTTGGCCATCTATCACCATGACGGGGTCACAACCTTCATTCCTATGCCGATAAAAATGGAGCCACGATTTATTGTAGCTGATAGCTTTCACATAAAACCACTGATAGCTGCTTCTAATGAAAGCGTTCATTCACTACTTCTTCATGTCAATGAACAGGGAGTGAGCCTTTTTAAAGTAGGATTAACTCATGACTATGTGATTGATAGTTATCTCCCACCACTTGCCACCATCAACAAGACCTGGATTGATGAATTGGAAAAAGAAGATTTAAATGATTTTATTGATTTCTTATTGCATGAGATTAAGATTGCAATTAATGATGAGACATTTAGCATCGGCTTCTCAGGTGTAGATAAGACTCCATTTGAAAATATGAAGCACTGGGCAAAAATCGATCTTCCGAAAATCAAGCTTAATGAGTCTTTCGCCTCGCTCAGTCCAGAGAATGCTATATCGAGCTTGAGAATGAGTCTTAAAGAAAAAGTAAATAATAGTTACCTATCAAAAATTAAAAAATTCAAAGAGCAAGAGGAAGTTGAACTCAAGGACTTAGGAGCACTTATTATTGGTGGTGAGATCAATCATTTGTGTGTCTCACTCGATGATCTTCATTTTGGTGAGATTGATAACAAGACAGGTCTTGCGACTGTTAACAGGGCACAACAAAATATTAACGATGACGATGTTCTGGATGATTTGGTCGAAATGGCCTTAAAAAAAGGAATAAAAGTCAGCGTCGTTCCAAAAAAGTATCTCCCACAAGGCAGATCTTACTTAGTCTCATCCATCAATTAAAACACTGACATTTTAAATCCAACGACATAGGATTCTTCTATTAACAAATAGGAGAATCTTATGCTCTGGATTACGGTTATAGAATGGCTAGCTCGTCTTATTTTTCTCATTCTCATCATTCTCTCTATCTGGTCAGTTTCAATTATTATTGAAAGACGTAGGTTTTATAAAACACTTGATATTCCTTTTAATGACTTCAAAAAAAGCATCAGGTCTAAAAACTTTAAAGAGCTCGCCTCGCAATTTTTTATAGGAGAACTTTTTCAAGAGTTGACTCAGCAAAAAAGTTCTGAACAAGTTGAAAAAGTGTTTGATGCCTTTGTTACTCATAAAAAAAGTGAGTTAGAAAAAGGGTTGCCTGTTTTAGGAACTCTTGGTTCAACAACTCCTTTCATTGGTCTTTTAGGAACAATCATGGGAATCATTGTTAGCTTCGGAGAGCTTTCTCAGGGAACAGGTAATACCAATAGTGTGATGTTCTCTTTAGCTGAGGCCCTGATCCTAACCGCCGTTGGTCTTGTGGTCGCTATTCCTGCTGTTATTAGTTTTAACTATTACTCACGTAAAGTTCGTCTCATTCTCAATGAGACCGCTGCGCTGAAAGATCTTTTTATCGCTTACAAGGATTAGTCATGGCCGGAAAAAGTTTTGACCCTAATGAAATTGGGGATGGAATTAATGAGATCAATATTACTCCTTTTGTGGATGTAGTCTTAGTCTTGCTCGTTATCTTTATGGTCACTGCACCGGTGATGGTAAAAGAGAGTCTTAAGGTTAATCTTCCTAAGACATTAACTTCTGACGTAAGTGCTAAAACTATTTCTATTGGAGTGGCGATTACTAAAGAAGGCCAGATCCTTTTCAATGGAGTGCTCTTAAGCAGTGAAGGACTTAGTGCTGAACTTCAAAAAATATCAAAAGAATCTCCTGACACTAATTTTTTGATAAGTGCTGACACTGATTCTAAGCATGGAGACGTCGTCCGGTTTATTGATCTTCTCAAAAGAAACAATTTAAATCGTTTTGCCCTTCAAGTAGAACGAGTAAAGGATGAGATCAAATGAATGATGGTTTAAGACCATGGCAATCCTCTTTGCTCATTCATGCACTCTTAGTAGCTTTCTTTTTACTTGTGACAAAGCTTAATCTTTCTCCAAATGAAATGATTGAGGTTCCGATCGAAATCACTATGCCAGAAGAAGTTCAAAATCTTGCAGAAATTAAAGAGAAGCCTCAAGTTGTTTTAAAATCAGTCAATACGCCACAAGAGGAAACTCAAAAAAATCAAGTAAGAGAAGTTTTTGGGGCCAGTCGTCAGTCCTATACTGATGAATCAGTAGGTGATGATCAAGCAGTGAATGCCAAACGAGGAAACACTTTGGCCAAGGAAGTAGATAACAAGGTATTGCTTGATTCAGATGTTGATTCTCTTCCTACGCCAACTGAAGATTATCTCGTCTCGGAAATGCCTGTCGTTCTTTCAGAAGTAAGACCCAACTATCCTAAAGAGGCCAGAGAGAAGCAAATCGAAGGGGCAGTCGTTTTAGATGTATTGGTCGATTCTTCCGGTAATGTCAGACAAGTGAGTGTTATTGAAGGTCTAGATATTTTTAAGCAAGGAGCTGTAGAAGCGATGAGAAAGTTTCGCTTCAAACCTGCACTTGTTGACGGCGCCCCTGTGGCCGTCAGGATTAGGTATACCTTACGTTTTGAGTTGGAGTACTAAATGTTACTATTTCTTTTAAGTCTTTTTTCTTTTTCACTTTTTGCTCAAGAGACTATCACACTTGAAGGTAATATTTATGAGAAAGGAACTCGCAAAAATCTCTCTGATGTGAATGTGTTTATTCTTCCCTCTAAAATGAAAGCTATAACTAATTCTAAGGGCGAATTCAAAATTGAAAATATTCCCAAGGGAGAATGCTCCGTCATCATTAACATCTCAGGTTATAATAAGTTTGAGAAGAATTTATCGTGCTCTTCAAACAACAAACTTGATCTCTATATTGAAAAAAAATTCTACACAAGTTTTGAAACTACCGTTAAAGGCAAAGTCGATAAACGTGATGATCAGTCTCAAACACTAACCCAAGAAGAATTTTTAAAGGCCCCTGGATCATTTGGCGGTGATCCTGTCCGTGCCGCTCAGAATCTTCCAGGAGTGGCTCAAAATGGCGCCAGTGCTCAAATCATTGTTCAGGGAGCGAGTCCTGATGATACAGGCTACCTGATTAACGGACATCGAGTTCCTTTGGTCTTCCACTTTGGTGGACTTTCAAGTGTGATTATTCCTGAGGCCGTAGACCGAGTTGAGCTCCTCCCAAGTGGTTATGGACCTGAATACTCTCGGGCCATAGGTGGTATTATCGGACTGACCACTAAAGACCCTAAAGAGGATCGCATCCACGGAATGGCCTTTATTGATCTTCTTAATTCAGGAGGTCTTGTCGAAGGTCCCATTAACGACCACTCAAGTTTTCTCGTGGCCGGACGCTATAGTTATATTGGCCAGGTTTTAAAACAAGTCGCCAAAGATAATGAGGATTTTGAACTGACTGCTGCCCCAACCTATTACGACTTCACTGGAATTTATAAAAATCAGCTCAATGAAAATAATGTTTTCAAAACAACCTTTATTGCAAGTAAAGACGAACTAGAACTCATTTTGAGCAAAGCCGCTAATAATGATCCGGCACTCAGAGGGGAATTTTATAATAGAACAGAATTTTTTAGGCTTATCCCTCAGCTAACAACACAGCTGTCAGGAAAATCTAAAATGGACCACTCTGTGGCCATAGGTCGAGATAATCTTCTTGTTAATATTAACGGTCGATTTCTTGATATAAATGCAAATGTCATTTCTCATCGCTCAGAAATAATTAACGAATGGACTCCCACTTACAAAACTTATATCGGTCTTGATAATCAGTACAATGATTCAAAGGTTGGTATTAATCTTCCTAACTCATTTAGTGTGGGCGGAGTAAATAATCCTTTCTCAGTTGGAGAGGAGCGAAAGTTTTTTGAAGACAGTTCTCAGTATCAACTTGGCGCTTATATTCGTCAGGAAATTAAAACTTCAGAAGATTCAAAATGGACTTATTTACCTAATGTGAGAGTTGATCATTTTTCTGAAGTCAAAGAAACGAAACTCCAACCTCGCTTTCAACTTCGTTATCAGTGGGATCCAACACTCCTTCTGCGTGGTGCCTGGGGACTTTATGCTCAAGCTCCGCAACCCCAAGAATCAAGTAAACTCTACGGTAATAGGAATGTTCGCTCTCCGTATGCGATTCACTACACGACGGGATTTACTAAAGACTTTAGACAACAATCAAACCAGGGCCTTGAACTTACTAATAATTATTTTTTTAAAGAATTAAAAGATCTTGTTGTTCCTGATATTAATTCAAATTATAAAAATGGTGGTTCTGGTACGATTCTCGGGACTGAAGTCCAAGCGAAGTATCGCCATAACGAATGGTCATCTCAATTAGTTTATACCTATCTTAAAAGTGAGCGCTATACACCAGGGTTTGGAACAAGGCCTGCGGAATTTGACCAGACTCATAATCTTAACCTCATCACATCCTATACAAAAGAGCGATGGACTTTTTCAGGGCGAATGAGATTTGTGTCAGGTCTTCCCTACACACCTATCGTAGGCTCAACTTTTGACTCTGATAATGATGTTTATATTCCTACTCGTGGAACAATTTATTCAAGAAGATTCGATGCTTTCAATCAACTCGATATTAGAATCGATAGACGATATGTCTATGATAAATGGATTTTAACAGCTTATCTTGACGTTCAAAATATTCTCAACGCTAAGAATGCTCAAAACATTGAGTACTCATACGATTATACTCAAAACAAAAAAGTCAGAGGTCTTCCAATCTTACCGACGGTCGGGATGAAGGGAGAATTTTAAGATGAAAAAACTTATATTATTTTTGTTTTCACTTCTTTTTTTCTCAAGCTGCGGGGACGACACCTTTAAAAAAATTGATCTTCTCACTGAGTTTAGAGTCCTCGCGATTGTAGCGGATGATTCAGAACTGGCTCCTGGAGCTTCCACTAATGTCTATCCCCTTGTTGCTGATATCAGCGGAGGCAATAGAACAATTCAAGGTGAAGTGATTACTTGTATCGATCCCGGTGTGAGTCGTGGAGCCCCGGTCTCTTGTGACCATGATCCGTCGGCCACAGCTATTAACTATGATATTGATACCTCCACTCTTGCCCAAGGGGCCCAGAATACAGGTCTCGCCCAGGCACAAAATATTACTGTTCCGGCAGCGATTTTTACCGGAAGAAGTGATAGAGAAAAGTTTAATGGAGTCAGCTATCTCGTCCTCTTCACTTTTGATGTGGATGGAAAAAAAGTGAAGGCCTTTCGCCGAATCAATGCGACCAACAGAGCTCAACGAAACGCGAATCCAGCTACACCTACAATTAATCTTGATGGTACTCCCATCCTCAATAGAGTTCCTGCTAAAGGGTCCACTCTCTCTGCCACAAGCTCTGCCCCTGAGAGCTATCAGTTCATCACCATTGATGGAGTCACTGAGAGCCGTACAGAAAACCTCGAGGTGGCTTGGTATCTTTCTGAGGGAGAGATTAATAAACCCAAGTCTGAGGCGAATGAAGCCGTAGAGTATAAGGGTGATGCTCCAACTAAGCCTTTGTTATTAATGGCCATTGTAAGAGATGAAAGAGGTGGATTGAGCTTTAGTATAGAAGAATTACCATAACTAAGAATTTTTCTGTTTCCTCTCATTGACATGATGACAAAAGAGGATAATTTTTGGCCCATTAAAAAGATTATTCTAATGGCGCTTTTTAGTCTCCCTTTTACTTCTACTGCCGCGGACTTTTATTGCAGATCTCATACCTATGGGGACAATATTTATGAGATAAGCGTTGATATCAAGAAAAAGACTGCTGAAGTGATCGGTACTGACAGATGGTATAGAACAGATTTTATCAAGGCCAAAATCTAAGATATCGAAATCAACAAAAAATCAGATGAAATGACTATCATCAACGGCAAAGATCTTCATTTTGTGATTCGTCCTTATGCTAAAGAGTACTTTGGTAGCCCCGCCATCTTTAGAGGAATGAAACTAGATTTTGATTGTAGAGATCTTTAAGTTATTTTTAAGCCTCTTTTAAGATTTGCTGTTCTAGACGTCTTATTCTTTTTTCTAATTTTTCAATTTTGTCATCTTCTAGATAGGATGCTTTTTGAATCTTATAAATATCCAATAACCTATCATTGATAATTTTCTGATAGCCTACACCCGTTTTTTCAGACTCTTTTTTTACTTTGTCCAATATTCTAGAGTCTAGTCTTATAGTTATTTTTTCTCTTTCGCTTAAGCTACCTAGATCTTGTGATAAGTTTTTTGACAAAAGATCCTTATCTCCAGTCTTCTTACTTGGCAGTTTTTGAATTAAATTATCGAATTTTTCTTTTTTAGAGTTGGCCATGTAATTTCTCCCAAACAAGCTGTAAGTATGTATCGTTTGAAATATCTCCATTTTTAGGGTCATTAAAAATAATTTCACCAATTATTTTTATATCTCTTCTAGAAAATCCCTTTGTCACAACAATCAGTTCTGATGCATCAAGATATATCTTTAACTCAGGGAAAATCTCTTCTCGACTCCCCTTAGTCTTAATACTTTTTTTAGACCTTACATGACAATGTGCTCGTCCATGCTCACGAGGTGGGGGATATATTGAAATCGTTATTTCATCACAATCGATAACGACTCCAACATTTCTATCAAGGTTTCTTTTAGTCCACTGATTTTTTCTGACTAAGCTATTCATCACCCCTGCCTTATCATTATAATCTAGAAAGCCATTTTTTGCCATACTTTGCCATATGAGCTTTTAAGATTATGTATGCAAGGAAGAGTTCTAGGACACGAAGGTGTAAGTTATTAATTTTTATGAATTATGCAAATGGCATATAGAAAAAATTCCCCACACGAGGGACTTTTTTCATAAAATAACTCCAAAATGTAGCTAGCACTAACGCTAAGCTGCCTCATTAATTAACAACTCAGGTGATGTTCCTAGAGCAACAAGAATTTTGAATAGATTATCTAGTGTTATACTTTTTGAAGTGCCATTCTCTAATCTGCTTATCACAGACTGAGTCGTCCCTAGAATTTGCGCTAGTTCAACCTGTGACAAACCCTTTTTTTTTCTCTCAAATACAATCTTTTTTATTAATTTATTTTTTAATGAGAGAAGCCAAGAATCAAAATCACTGAGGCCTAATACTTTTTTATTGAACTGATCAATATTTTTATATGTTTTAATTTTCTTCATTTTTTATCTCCTGGAGGCGCTTAAGAATAACAACTTTCTCACTTGTATTCATTTTTTGAGTTTTTTTTCTAAATGCATGAATCAAATAAATCGTATCTTTGTATAAAATGAAATAAACCAATCGAAATTGACCTGCTCTATCTTTTACGCGGATCTCATAGAGGCCAGAAGAGATACTCGCCAAAGATTTCACATGAGGCATCCCAAGGGGAATACCTATAACTATTTTTTCAAGAATATCTGCGATATCTTCTCTGATTTCTCGTGTTTCATTTTTAAGTATTTTTTCAACCTGTTTGAAAACTTTAACTTCCACATGACCCCTCTTCAATATAGCATTTTTGCTATACTGGTCAATTCTTGAATTTCTAATGCAAGAAAGAGGAAAAAGTAGTTAGACCTAAGTTGCTGATTTTACTTGGTTTTAAAATTGTCGGAAGATTTTTTTTCCATTCTCAAAGAAATTAATTCTGCTTTCGGGTTCAAAAGGTAGCTGGCACCTTTTGGAAGTTTTGGACTCTTAGGCAGCTTTAGCAATAGTCTCTAATTGACTCAGAATCACTTCTTCCCAGTATCTCTTGATTTCATCATCTTCATTTATAGATATTAACAACACTGAATAAAGTGCATTCTGGACTGCTTGAGATTTTTTCAAACCTGTCATTTTAGAATAAGACTCAATAGCTCTGATGCCACTCGGTGAAAAGTAGAGGCTTTTTTGCAGGACTTCGCCTTTCTTCAAATTTTCAATATCTTTGGGCTTTTTATATTCAGCTAATTTTTTCATAATTGGCCGCCCCTTATGAGTATCAAGATGATTAATAAAAGTAATAGTTATTGCCCTCACAAGAAGAGAATCATCGTAGGCACCAACTAATTCTTTAATATGATTTAAAACCTTATAAGCATTTGAGGAAATAGGGTACTGAACCCTAAAAAGTTCACGGTCTTTATTTTTCAATTCATGGAGCCATTTTGAAAACTTTTTATCTATCTTGTTATTCCAAAGGGCCTGACCAGTGGACTCATCAACAAGAGTTTCATAGATAAATTTATGTCCAAGAAATTCTTTTTCAACTTTCTGTATTGATTTTGTCACTCAAACCTCTCTAAAACTCTGGATCGTTACCCCGATGAGTTTCGACTTTTCAAAAAAATAGCCCTTTAAAAAATACCGTTTTATTTCAATTTCAAAAAAACCACCAAATCTAACTTCACACTCGAATTTGAAGCAGTAATCTTCACCTGTTTTTCCATAGGGACCTTGCTCGCTTTCTCAAGAAACCCATTTTAATTTTTCAATAGTTTCAAAACGGTCGATAAGATTTTTAAAATCATCATAAAAAAGATTGGGTGGATTCTTTCGATATTCCCAGTAGTCCACTTCTCCTATCTCAGAGACAGTCCGTAATTTTTGTATAAACGTAAGGCCTTTTACCTTTTCGTCTAAACTCATACTTCCCTCGAAGAGCAACTTAGCACAAATGAGCTAAAAAGTAAAACTCGCAGTAAAATCAGATACTTAATGACATATTCACTCATGAAATAACTCCTGACATATCAAACAGTTTTGAGTGCAAAAAATACGGCAATCTGGAGAAAGGTAAGTGATTAATTATTTTCAGTCTAAGACGAAGAGCAGAAGAGAAAATCTTCTAGGATTTGGAAATTAATTCCACTTTAGACTCCAAAAGGTAGCTGGCACCTTTTAAAAAAGTCCATTCGGGATATAGCGTTCTGTACGAAGAATAAAAACATAGTCGAATTGATGATGATCAATATCAAGATCTTTAAATGTTGAAAGATGATAC
>JACCDH011077647.1_pt1 | contig 13948 bp, 2 predicted proteins | sample 7442481 | NCBI WGS metagenome assembly JACCDH01 (sample SAMN15323433, study PRJNA562643) | freshwater metagenome | isolation source: river surface water | place: USA:Blue River Watershed | collected 2017-08-15
GCTTGTAACAGCTGGTGTACAAGTTCCGCCCACTACACAATAATAATACAATGTACCTGCAATAGTTGTTAATGGGGTATAACTTGCTGAAGTGGCACCTGTTATTGCTGTTCCTCCTGTCGTAGATGCAGTTGTGTTTTTATACCATTGGTAAGTTATACCAACATTTGTAGCGGTTACTGTAAGCGGTGTTGCAGTAGCATTTAAACATAACGTTTGTGCCGCTGTTGATGGTTGAACCGTAATTGATGGTGCAACAATAGCAACCGCTTTAGTCGCTGTAAATGAACAACCATTCAAAATATAAGTATAGCTCAAAGTAACATTTTCGGACCCTGCACTTGTTAATAAACCTGAAGTACTAATAGTAGCGTTGGCTCCACTAGAAATAGACCAAGTCCCTCCTGAAATTAGATGCGTGTATTGCGAAGTAGTATTAGCACAAATTGATGATGCGCCTGAAATATCTAAATTGTAAACACTCCCCACAAAATTAGAAGTGGTTCCCGTTTTAGTAAAATTGGTTAAGGTACCGTTTGAAGCACTATTCACTGGGTTAACGATACTTGTTACTGCTGCATTATTTCCTTCAGCAACGCCTTGATTAAAATTATAATAGGCAACAAGTCCTGATTCATTACCATTTAATGCACTGTCTTTCGCTTGTTGAATTTGAGTAGCTGTTCTAGCTACATTCCATATGCGTGCTTCATCAATACTTCCATTGAAGAAATTTGATGGTGAACTATTAGTATACATGGCTCCAATAGCCACTTTAATTGCCGTAACACTGGATGGTGTAATACTACCCGAAGCGGTAACAGAATTACTTAAAACACCGTCAATATATATTTTTAATGAAGAACCATCGAACACACCAGCAATATGATGCCATTCATTTAGTGGCAAACTAGTAGTTGCATTAACTACCCAAGGGGTATATTCTCTTGATAAATAAGGCACCCCTGTTGAACTAATTCCTAACGAATAGTTTCCTGCAACATTCCCATTTTGTTTTGCTATAATTACTGCATTGCTACTCGTTGCAGTAGTTCTTTTCACCCATCCTTCTAAAGTATAATTAGCCGTATTAGTAAATTGTAAACTAGTATTAGTTCCGGCATTATCCAAAACCACATAATCATTTACCCCATCAAAATTCAACGCGCTTCCAAAAGGTTGGGTACAATCTAACACTTTAATTATTGTCGTTGTCGTACAACCACCAGAAGTCGTGTAAGTAATTGTTGTTGTACCTAATGCTACTGCAGTTACTTCTCCTGTTGCCGAAATAGTGGCAACTGCAGTATTAGAAGATGTCCAAGGGGTAGAAGATGCAGGTGTTCCTGAACCTGTTAATTGTAAAGTACTTCCTCCTACTGTCATGTTTTGCGCTCCTGAAATCGTTGGAATCGCATCGACATTAACTGTAATTGCTGTACGCGGACTTTCACATGGATTGGCAATAGAAGTTGATGTTAATGTAAAATCAAAATCTAATGCTGAATTAGCAACATTATTTTGATACAGTACACCTGTTGAAGTATAATTATTTTTTACAGACATTAAGTATATAGAAACACTATTAGTACTAGTAACTTCAAAATAATAGGTCTGATTAGCATTTAAAACAATATTGGAATTTGCAAATGTGAATACAGGATTAAAATAACCAGAACCTGTCATAGTTGCATCTGCAGTTCCTAATAATGCACCTCCAAACCCATTATAAATTTTCACATTTATTACTGGAGAATATGCAAATATCTGTCCAATGGCTAATGAAGTAATTCTACTTGTGGTGGCTACTTGAAATGTTTGCCCAAAAGTAAGTCCAGAAACATAACTTGCTGTAGTTCCTGCGCTTGTACTTGTTGTAATCGTTGATGAATTTTGTTTCTGACTCACATAATAAATAGTTGAAGCTGCTGAACTCGTAGTTGGAGTTGGAGCAGTACTACTTGCTGTCCCTCCAGTAGCTGCAGTGTACCATTGTAATGAATAACCACTAGTTGGTGTAGCAGACAAGGCTGTTGCCGTTGCACCTTGGCAATAATTAACAGTCGTTGTTGCTGTTGGAGCAGCTGGTGAAGCATTCACTGTAACAGTAAAGTTAGAAGTAGTTACACTCGAACATGGACCACTTGTAACTTGAGCTCTATAAATCGTATTTTGAGTCAAGGTTGGTGCTGTAAATGTAGTGTTAGTTTCTCCTGTCAAGTCCGTCCAAACAGGATTATCAAAACGTTGCCATTGGATATTTCCTGTAGCTCCTGAAAGTGTTAAAGTCGTAGATCCAGAATCACAAATACTAGCTACTGACGAAGCAATAGTTCCAGCAACCGATACTGGATATACTTTTATCAATCCAGAGACATTACTGGTTACCGATGGTGAACAAGTACCACTTACTATACAATAATAATAGGTGTCTGCCGCTGTCGTGGTTAAAGGCGTGTAGCTTGCTGATGTTGCTCCTGTTATTGCTGTTCCTCCTGTGTTAGCTGATGTGGTATTTTTATACCATTGATAGGTCAGCCCAGCACCTGTTGCTGTTACAGAAAGAGCTGTTGCTGTTCCATTAATACAAACATTTTGAGCTGTTGTTACTGGCTGAGTTGTAATAGCAGGAATGTCTAAAACAGTAAACAGCTTCGTGCTTGAAAAAGTACAACCGTTAAACGTAAATGTATAAGTAATAGTTGCTGTACCTAAGGCATTAGCAGTCGCAGCACCAGTACTTGGATCAATTGAAATAACATTAGCATCTGATGTTGACCAAGTTCCTCCAGTATGAGAGTGCGTCAAAGTAGCAATAGCATTTAAACAAATACTTGGTGTGCTTAAAATAGCTGGTCCTGCCTGAACAATATTATTTGTTGCACTATTCATTGTCATTGATGAAAGCGTCAAATGATTCGCATTAGCTGTCAAATCTGTTAAACTTGTAATTGCGGTATTGTTTCCACTACCGATTCCTTGGTCAAATTTATAATAGGCAACCAATGCAGTTTCATTACCCACTAGTTGTGTAGCATAATTAGTTGAAATTTCAGCATCGGTTTTTACGGTGTTCCATACTTTAACCTCATCAATATTTCCAGCAAAATTTCTTGATGGAGAACCGTTTCCTGTTCCGTTATTATATCCTACTGTTAAATTAGCCGTTGTAAAATCAGGAACAAAAGACTGAGTTCTAGTATATGTATCAACTAAAACACCATCCACATACATTTTCATTTGTTTGGTAGATGCATTATAACTTGCCGCCACATGTTGCCATTTATTTAACGTTAAAACATTCGTGGCAGAGGTACGTAATTCCCAACTCCATGAACGTTCAATCATAAACGCCAATGCCCCATTGGTAGCTGTCATCAATTGAAAATCTTGTTTTGCTATAATCCCCGCATAATTATTAAAAGATGTAGGATAAATCCAAGCTTCTACTGTAAAGTTTGTTAACCCTAAAGAAGATGTTGTTGCTTTTGTTAAATAACCTGTTGACGAAAAATTAACTGCTCTATCATACGGATATGGCGCTGCAGGCACTGTAACTGTAACTGCACTAGTTGTTCCTACTGTACAAGCACCGCTTGTTACGTTAGCTTTATAATAAGTCGTTTTTGTTAATGCAGAGGTAGTATAACTTGCTGAAGTAGCGCCTGAAATATCTGTAAAAGTAGTATTATTTAAAGAAGACTGCCATTGAATGGTTCCTGTATTTCCTGTTAAAGAAAGTGTGGTAGTAGTGCCTGAACATAGCGTTGTAGCGGCTGCCGAAGCCGTACCTGCAACAGAAGATGGGCTAATCGTTACTGCCGATACTGAACTCGTCACTGTTCCACAAGAACCCGAAACTACACAATAATAATAGGTAGTCCCTGCGCTTGAAGTGGCTAATGTTAAAGTAGGCGTTTGAGCTCCGCTAGTTGACCCTAGGCTTGTTCCTCCTGTATTTGAATTAGAAGTGTTACTATACCATTGGTACGTTAAACCACTACCTGTAGCCGCTACAGTAATGGTATTTCCTGTACTGGCATTAATACAAATATTTTTAGTTGCCAAGGGTTGTGTGCCAATAGCTGTAGGAGCATATAAGGTTGCTGCTACTGCTTTGGTTACACTGGTTGCTCCGGTAGTAGTTGATGCCATAGTTATGTTACCTGAATAACTATTTGCTGCAATTGACGGTGTGGTTCTTACATATACTGTAGTGGTTGCAACACTTCCAGAACTTTGAGCTAAAGTTATTGCCGTTGGTGTGGTAGTTGTTCCTATCCAAGTGCTTTGATCGGTAGAAACTTGGAAGTTGGTTGGAGGTGTTACTGTTACACCTGCTGTTAAATTTACTCCCGAAACCGTATAATTTTCATAATATGACAACACCGCGATACCTCCTGAAACTATACCTGTAATTTGATCAAATGTAATTTGAGGGTTGGCTGAAGGAAAATTTCCAGCTAAAGCTTTGATTCCTGAATAGGTTGACATTAAATTGTTTAATGATAATGATGAAGCCCCGCTTATTCCCGTCCCGCCAGTTGTATATAAATAAGACCCATAATAGTTTCCATCTGCTGCATTTTTATATACTAGCAATGGATTGCCATAAGAATCAATATATACTAAATCAGATGATGTAATTACAATATCCGTACTCACTGCAGAATGATCCGCTATTACTCTTGGTGTTTTACAATTGGTAATGGTATTTAGCGCAGAACTGCTTAGAGTTATTGTTGGTAATTCACCTATTTTATTGATTAATATATTCAATGCTGTTCCTGTTGAATAAAGAATATCAAATTTGTCATCTTCATTAAGATCTACTAATTTAAAACCATATGATGTAACACTGTTTGATAAAAGAACATTACTATTTATGTTGAAAACAATAGTATTGCTTGTACTTGTACTATTTGGTACGTAATAAAAACCCGTTGACGTTGCATAAATAATATCAACATCGCCATCGCCATCTAAATCTCCTAATTGAATTCCTCTTAATGTTCCGCTGGGCACATTAATTGAAGAAGTAGTAAATGTTCCTGTTCCATTATTTGTTAAAATATTTATAGTTGAAGTTGTATTTGCTGCAATAATATCTAAGTCTCCATCATTATCCAAATCAGCAGTTCTTAAAATACTTGCACTTAAATTAATACTTGGTGATACAGCAATAGAAAGTGAACTTGCGTCATATGCTGTATTATTTGTAACAAAATCACCTACTGAACCATGTAACACAAAAAAATCAACTTTAGCATCACCAGTAAATTCTCCTTCAATTGCAGCAGTAACAATATTTAATGCTGATGCTCCCTGACCACGAGTACTTGCTTCAGAAAAGACACCATTTGTGGAATTATTTTTACAAAAAGTGAAGTAAGAATCCGTTCTATATGCTCCTAAAATGTCAATTCTACCGTCATTATTGAAGTCAGAAGTAATAACATCAGTCGCCAAAAAGTTATAAGTCAACGATGGTGTAAGTGTATATCTTGTATTGAAACTTGGAGTTCCAGAGCTTGAATTATTAATATTAACCCAACCCCCTGTTGATGAAGTTCCTGGTTCAGTTGTCATTAAATCAAGTAAACCATCATTATTGTAATCTCGTAACTGAGCGTAACGAACAGCATTTGCAACTGGTAAAACAGAATTAGTTATTGTATTAACTGTATAATTTAAACTTGAAGGTGTTGAAGAAGTTGCGGCAATTTTTAACGAATACCCGTTATTCATTGCTAAAATATCTAATTTTCCATCAGCATCTATATCTGCTGTTGAATAATTTTTCTCACTTGTAACTACAATACTACCTAAAGACGCTGGTGTGTTTAAATAAAATGAATTACTAACAACTTGAGCACCTAAAGTGGCGCTTTTAATTATAATTTTTGACTTAGAAATTGCACTAAGTTTATTAGTTACATTTACTACTTGAAAGTTATTATATGTTGTTCCTTTTGGAATAATCACAGATAAACTAGTTGAACTAGCGGCTGTAATCGAACATCTCATTCCATCAAGTAATACTACGTTATTTGCTGCCGTAGCATCAAACCCAGATCCAGCGATTGTTACAGTATCTCCCGGAGCTACTGTAGTTGGAGTAAATGATGTAATTACTGGAGGAGCTATTGTCACAGTCAATGTACCAGCGCTTGTTGCTGTACCAACTGAATTAGTTACAGAAATTGTTCCTGTAGTAGCTCCCACTGGAACTGTTGCTGTTATGCTTGTTGCACTCACAACCGTATATGTAGTAGCAGTAGTTCCGTTAAATTTAACTGCAGTTGCACCAGTAAAATTTGTTCCTGTTATAGTAACAGTTGTTCCAACAGGACAGCTTGTAGGAGTAAAAGAAGTTATAGTTGGTGGAGGTAAAACAGTTATTGACTGTGTTGCTTGGCATCCAAAAGAATTCGCGTAAGTAATCGTTACTGTTCCTGCACTAACTCCCGTTACAACGCCGCTAGAATTTACAGTAGCAACAGCCGTATTTGAAGACGCCCAAGGTGATGTTGTACTTGGAGAAACACTTCCTGTTAAAGTTGTAGTTTGACCAATCGCTAAAGATGAGTTCCCTGTAATTGATGCAAGTGATCGAGAACCAAAAGCTGCTAAAATCAATTTTCTTGCACCTGCAGCAATTGATGAACTAATGCTAATATTTACATTTTCACTTCCTAAATCTGCTCTATTGTAGCGAACGTAAACATTGGTTGCGGCAACCGTTCCTGAAACTTGAGGAATTGTTAAAGTAGAACTAAACGTTGTATTATCCAATGAATATTCAAAATTAGTAGCAGCTGCAATAACAATATCTGATGTTAAGTTTGTTCCTGAAATAGAAATTGTTTGAGCCGTTGATGGACTAGCACTACATTGTGTAAATGCAGTTAACGAACATGTTGCAAAAACACCAGATACAGAAGTAATCGTATTGCGGGTAAGACCTATGTTTGTATCTGTGACATTAGAAGTAATCATGTCCACTTTTTGATCTCCATTCAAATCTGCTGCAACTGCATTTCCTCTTACAAAAGTTTGTCTGTTTGAGAAAATAGACGCAGGTGTTCCTGTAGCATTATTAATGTACAACCAAAGATGTGACCACCAAGCTCCTAAATATATTTCAGGATAAGCATCCCCATTTAAATCTAAAGAAGAACTACCTGATGAACCTTCATCTACTAACGTATTAGTATATGTCGTGAAATTGGAACTAGTTAAGCTTCCAGTTGTGTAATTATTTTTTAAGTATTTATTGTAGAGGTAAATATCATTTTTACCATCCTTATCTAAATCATCAACTATAACATATACATGTCCAATTGCGATGTTAAAAGAATTTGACAGCGACAAACTTCCTATTGAAGAATTATTAACAATAACATCTGTTGAGTTTGTTTTTGATACAACGATATCAATTTTACCGTCATTATTTAAATCCCCTAAATCTAGCCCATAAAAACCTGTTGATGATAACGCAATTGCATTTGGAGTGTTAAATACAACTGATCCAACCGTTGAATTGTTTGTAAAAATATTTAAATTACCTCCTGAAACAGCTGCAACATCAAGTTTTCCATCAAAATTAAAATCCGCAATTCGAATACTTGTAGTTGAGGTAGTAACATTGACAGCAGCAGCAAAAGAAATAACACCAGATGTTGATGTATTTCTTAAAATACTTAAACCTAAAGTACTTCCAGTTACAATGTCTAATTTACCATCTGAATCAATATCTGCAATAGCAACTGTTCTAACTGTTCCAGAAACTGTATAATTAATTGGAGAAGAAAAATTACTTGCAGTAAATGTAGTATTGGTTCCTTTTAATAAATTTCTATTGATGTTTATATTATTGACTCCTCCTTTGAATACATCAGGCCAACCATCATTGTCAAAATCGGCAACTCCAACAATTACATCATTTGTATTTCCTGCAGATTCTCCGCCTGCAGCAATATTACTTACTGTAACAGATGCTGCAAAACTTAGTGGGGAAGTTGTGATTGAAGCTATATTATTATTGATTAAACTAAATTTTTTACTTGTTAAAGCTGTTTGTCCGTTGGTTGTTACAGCAATAAAATCTCTTGAACTACCATTTGGAACAATAACTGACAAAGTTGTAGTAGTTGCTGAACTTACTTTTGCTTGAACTCCACCGAAATATACGATATTATTTGCTGGAGTTGCGTCAAAACCAGTACCTGTAATGGTAACCGCATCTCCTACTTCTGCATTTGTTGGTGAAAAAGAAGCAATGGTTGGCGCTTGTGCATTCGCAAAATTGGCAGTTAATAAAAAAACAACAGCCACAAGCTGTTTCAATCGGGTTGAAAAAAGTAAATTTTTCTTCATAAAAGTAGGTTATTTGCGGGGTGAATAACTAAGTAATTCTATTTAACTCGCAAAAATATCTTTTTAGACAAAGCATTATTCTTAATCTAGCAGGAGAGTTGTCAAAAAAAAATTTTTTTAAGACAAATTTAATTCCGCAAAATTCCTACATTTGTGAAAACACCCCACGTTAATGCTACTATACGTTTCTATATTTACAATTTTATTATCGCTAATTCTATTGTTTAGTAATTGGAATATCAATAGAAATGCAACCTATCTTTCGCTGTTTTTAATCAGTTCTTCTGTTTATGGGATAGCGCATTATTTTGTAATGTATGGAAAATCTCCTTTTTGGTTAGCGATTTTTTACAACCATTTTACTCCATTAATGTTATTGTTAGGGCCTTTTTTACTCTTCTACGTTAGGGGTACTTTAAATGACACCTATACCATAAAGAAAATAGACTTCCTTCATTTTATTCCAGCATTGGTTCACCTAATTGGAATTATTCCCTATACTCTTCAACCGTTTTCTGAAAAACTGCAAATTGCGAATGCAATTATTCATAATATAGATACTATTTTAAATATCAACATTAATCTTTTCTACAATACTACTATCAGTTTTATCATTAGACCAGTACTCCTTTTATGCTACATTTTATATTGTATGTATTTACTATGGAAGCGATTTTCTGTGTCAAATTTTGATTACAATATTCCTAAAAAACAACTATTAATTAGTGTTCGTTGGCTGATTATATTAATTGTTAGTCTGTTTTTTATTGTAATTGAATTCTTAATTATTACTTTTAATTCCATACAACTAAAACCAAGCATTGGACTGATTAATTCCTATCCTTTATATATCTTATCAGGGGTTGCTTACTGTATTATGTCTTTCTCTTTACTTTTGTTTCCCAATATACTTTATGGCATCCCAAGACGCACTCCTACAGAATCCACTAAAAAATCTAAAACTCCAAAACAAGTTCAATCAATACAAGAAGAAGCTACAATTATTGAGGAAGATCCTTTCTTTGATTTATCTGAAAATATCAAAAAATATTTAAATGAAGAACGGCCTTTTATACATCCTGATTTTTCAATAAGTGATATTGCATTAGCGCTTCAAGTACCTCAAAATCACGTTTCTTATTGTATCAATACCATTATGCAAACCAAATTTTCTGCATTAAAATCAGATTTGCGGATAGACTATGCGGCAGAATTACTCTCAGAAAATTTAAACGAATCATTTACTATTGAAGGAATTGCACAACAATCTGGATTTAGAACTAGAGCTAGTTTCTATAGTGCTTTTAAAGAAAAAATAGGGGTTACTCCTACCGAATTTATTGCTGCAAAAACTAACCCATCAAATATTTAAAAAGAAAAACCTCCACTATTCCTAGTGGAGGTTTTTTTATTGTTGACTTGAAACGTATTGTATTAAAACTTAAATTGTAATAAAATCTCGTTAGTATTCCTGGCTGCTGCAAGTGTAGGTTGTGTACTCATCTCGTAAGCAAAGCCAAACACAAAACGTTTGTTCAGTCTGATGGTACTCATCGCTGCATAGGCTTTATCGGTTCTATACATACCTCCTATCTCAAAATTGTTCTCAATTTGTAACATCGTAGTTAAATCTATGGACGTTGGTGCACCATTGGCATAGCGCAGCATAACCGATGGTTTCAATACCAAAGAAGGCGCCAAATCAAAATCATATCCTCCACTAAGGTAAATATGAGGCCTGTCGGTAGCCGACATGGCGTAACCCGATTGATTCACCGCTTTACTTGTGTTAAGTAATCTTGGAATCGATAACGAAGCATACCATTTGTCTTTCTTCAACACCGCTCCAACTCCAAAGTTAGGATTAAAGGTATTGATTGAACCTAAAGCCTGGTCTGATTGTACATTATACGTTTCTAATCCTGTTGTGTTAACGTCATAGAAGTTCCCTCCTGCTTTGATTCCTAAATACAAATCCATCGTAGCATCCATTTGGATTTTATAGGAGAAATCAACTCCTAAAAACGTTTCTTTCTCTATGAACGTTCTATCATTAATTACAGAAACTCCAATACCCATGTTTTTGCCAAGAGGCGTGCCATAGGATACCGTTTGGGTTTCTGGCGCCTCGGCTACTCCTGTCCATTGTTTTCTCAAAGAACTTGTCCAAAGTGTCTCGTCATTCATTCCAACATAAGCTGGATTGACTAAATTCATGTGTGATTTATAAAAAGCAAAAACACTTTCTTGTTGAGCAAATAGAGCACTACTTGTTAAAAGTAGTGCTAGAATTGCAATATGATTTATTTTTTTCATTGTTCTATTTTTTGATGTGGGGTTTTTATTTTGTAATGTATAGCCAGCCTTGAGCATCGATGGTACCATCTCCATTTAAATCAACTTGATAAAGGTAGGAAACTGCCGATGGCAAACTCTCGTTATTGTCTTTGTAACGTCCGTCCCAATCATTTTGATAATTGTTAGAGTAAAATACTTCTTTACCCCATCTGTTAAATACTCGAACAATACTACCTGGATGATTCTCTATGTTATAAATTACCCAAGTATCATTTACGCCGTCGCCATTAGGTGTAATCGCTTGTGATACATTAATCTCTACTAAATCACAAACATCTCCTCTACCATCATGATCTCTATCGGCTTGATTAGCATTGGCTGTTAATGGACAGTTATCTGCCGTATCTAAAACTCCATCATTGTCATCATCACCATCACAAACATCACCTTGACCATCGCTGTCATTATCTGATTGGTTAGCGTTTGGTGTCAAAGGACAATTATCTAGGCTGTCTGGAATTCCGTCGTTGTCTGCATCTAAATCTCTAAAATCAGGTATACCGTCATTGTCGGTATCTTTAGGAGTAATTCCTGTTCCTTTTTCTAGCGCATCAGTAGTACCATCATTATCTGAATCCAAATCTCTAAAATCAGGAATACCATCATTATCGGTATCCAATGGAGTGGTTCCGGGTCCTTTTTCTGTAGCATCGGTAATACCGTCATTGTCTGAATCTAAATCTCTAAAATCAGGGGTACCATCATTGTCAGTGTCCAATGGAGTGGTTCCAGGACCTTTTTCTATCGCGTCGGTAATACCGTCATTGTCTGAGTCCAAATCTCTAAAATCAGGGGTACCGTCATTGTCAGTATCTCTTGGAGTGGCTCCAGGGCCTTTTTCTATAGCATCGGTAATTCCGTCATTGTCTGAGTCCAAATCTCTAAAATCAGGGGTACCATCATTGTCAGTATCCAATGGAGTGGTTCCAGGACCTTTTTCTATAGCATCGGTAATTCCGTCATTGTCTGAGTCCAAATCTCTATAATCAGGGGTACCGTCATTGTCAGTATCCAATGGAGTGGTTCCGGGTCCTTTTTCTGTAGCATCGGTAATTCCGTCATTGTCTGAATCCAAATCTCTATAATCAGGAGTGCCATCATTATCAGTATCTAATGGTGTTGCTCCAGGACCTTTTTCTATAGCATCGGTAATACCGTCATTATCTGAATCCAAATCTCTATAATCAGGAGTACCATCATTATCAGTATCTAATGGTGTTGCTCCAGGACCTTTTTCTATAGCATCGGTAATACCGTCATTGTCTGAATCCAAATCTCTAAAATCAGGGGTACCGTCATTGTCAGTATCCAATGGAGTGGTTCCAGGACCTTTTTCTATCGCGTCGGTAATACCGTCATTATCTGAGTCCAAATCTCTAAAATCAGGAGTGCCATCATTGTCAGTATCCAATGGAGTGGTTCCAGGGCCTTTTTCTGTAGCATCGGTAATACCGTCATTGTCTGAATCCAAATCTCTAAAATCAGGAGTGCCATCATTGTCAGTATCCAATGGAGTGGTTCCAGGGCCTTTTTCTATAGCATCGGTAATACCGTCATTGTCCGAATCCAAATCTCTATAATCAGGAGTGCCATCATTGTCAGTATCCAATGGTGTGGCTCCAGGGCCTTTTTCTATCGCGTCGGTAATACCGTCATTATCTGAATCTAAATCTTTAAAATCAGGAATGCCGTCATTGTCAGTATCTCTTGGAGTAGCTCCATTTAGTCCTTTTTCTATTGCATCGGTAATTCCATCATTATCCGAGTCCAAATCTCTAAAATTAGGAGTGCCGTCAGTATCGGTATCTACTACTCCGTCTACTGCATTAGGGATTCCGTCATTGTCACAATCAGAAGTATTCCATGCTGTGCTTGGCGCTAATGTTCGACTAGCCACAACAAAATCACATGAGTTCGCTGGAGAGGTTCCGTCCAAAACTTCTTGACTGTCTAAAACTCCATCGCCATCAGTATCTTCATCTACATTAGTTACTGTAACAGTTAAAGTTTGAGTTGTACTATTCCCTGAACTGTCTATTGCTTTTATGATAACAATATAAGTATTTGTCCCTGAAGTATTTCCGTCGGTTGAATTTTCGTAATCAGGTGCCGAGTTAAATGTTAAAACTCCTGAAGAACTGATAGTAAATTTTGAGGAATCTTCCCCTCCATTTAGACTCCAAGTTACAGTCTTATCAGCGGTAAAGCTATAAACGGAAGTGCTATTTTCTGGGATTGTTTTATTGCTTGTTGATCCAGTAGTTGTACTATTCCCACTTGGTCCAGTAATGACTGGAGGAACAGAAATAATCGTTAATGAAACTGCTGTTCTAGTTAAACTTGTACAACTGCTATTTGAGCTTTCTGCATAATATGTTACTGTGCCAATGGTATTCAAAATTGGAGATGCAACGAGTTGTCCTCCTGTTAAAGCATTATACCAACTAATTACTCCTCCTGTTGCAGAAGCCGTTAGAGTCTGAATAGGATTACTTTCATAAACCGTTTGGTTACCTCCCGATGTTGGAGCAGCTGGAGTAACTGGTTGAACATTCACCGTAACACTTGTTGATGCTGGAGAAACACATGATGAAGCGTTCTTTGCTGTAACTGTATATGTTCCTGGCAAAACTCCTGAAAATATTCCTGTTGTGTTAGTATAATTTGTACCATCAATACTAAATGACAAACCTGTTGTGCTTGAACTAACGGTTATGGTTCCCGTTCCAACTGAACATGTTGGCTGAGAAGTAACACTCGCTGTAGGGGTTGATGGTGTTGCTGGTTGAGCATTCACCGTAACACTTGTTGATGCTGAAGAAATACATGATGAAGCGTTCTTTGCTGTAACTGTATATGTTCCTGGCAAAACTCCTGAAAATATTCCTGTTGTGTTAGTGTAATCTGTACCATCAATACTAAATGACAATCCTGTTGTGCTTGAACTAACGGTTATGGTTCCTGTTCCAACTGAACATGTTGGCTGAGAAGTAACACTTGCCGTAGGCGTTGATGGTGTTGCTGGTTGAGCATTCACCGTAACACTTGTTGATGCTGGAGAAACACATGATGAGGCGTTCTTTGCTGTAACTGTATATGTTCCTGGCAAAACTCCTGAAAATACTCCTGTTGTGTTAGTATAATTTGTACCATCAATACTAAATGACAAACCTGTTGTGCTTGAACTAACGGTTATAGTTCCTGTTCCAAC
>JACCDH010821682.1_pt1 | contig 13947 bp, 14 predicted proteins | sample 7442481 | NCBI WGS metagenome assembly JACCDH01 (sample SAMN15323433, study PRJNA562643) | freshwater metagenome | isolation source: river surface water | place: USA:Blue River Watershed | collected 2017-08-15
CATCAGTTATTGAAACATATATTCGGATCGTTGGCTCCAACCCTTTTTGCCATTGCGCTCATTGCGTCTGGACAGAGCTCCACCATTACCGGTACTTTAGCTGGGCAAATTGTAATGGAGGGCCATTTAAACTTACGTATTCAACCATGGCTGCGTAGGCTGATCACCCGTTTACTGGCCATTATACCGGCATTTTTAACCATCATTTATTTTGGTGAAGAATCACTCGGCGCATTGCTGGTTTTAAGTCAAGTGGTATTGAGTTTACAATTGGGCTTTGCCATCATTCCATTGATTCATTTCAACTCCGACAAAAAACTGATGGGCCAATTCAGCATCAAAACTTGGGTCAAAATCCTGGCTTGGATCAGTGCTATCATCATTATCGGTTTAAACGTCAAATTGGTTTTTGAAGAGATTTTAGGCTGGTTGGCAAGCGCCGAAAGCACTTGGTGGATCTATGGCCTGGTCATCCCATTTGCTATTGGAGTTGGTTTGTTGTTGTTATATATCTTGATTTATCCCTTATGGAAATCAGAATCGGGCAAAACGATGCACATTCCTCATGGAGAGGCTCAGGCAATTGATGGCATTAAGCCTATCAACTACGAGAAGATTGGCATCACTGTCGACTTTTCAGATAAAGACCTAGACACCCTCAGACATGCGGTACTGCAAGGCGGCAAAAATGCAAAATATACACTGATCCATGTGGTTGAAACCGCCGGAGCACGCTATCATGGAGAAGAAGTAATGGATTTGGAGACCGGGGTTGATATCGAAAACTTAAGAAAATACCAAGTCAATCTTAAGGATTTGGGCTATGTAGCCGATTTTCAAATTGGTTATGGTGCTACGGCCAAAGAAATTGTAGATATTGTAAATGCAGAACACATCGATCTCTTAGTGATGGGGGCACATGGCCATCGGAACTTAAAAGATCTCATTTTTGGAACCACCGTAAACAAAGTAAGACATCGGGTAAACATTCCGGTGCTAATCGTTAATTAAAAAAGAATGAGAAAAATCTGTTTAATATGCTGCTTTTTGTTCTCTCAAGCTTTTGCTCAGCAAAGCTCGAACATAAAAAAGCAATTTCACCTGTTTAAGCCTACTCCAAAAAATTTAATGCGGGCTTTAGAAACTGACCGACCGGATATTACCGAAAGTGCCTATTCAGTAGATGCTGGACATTTTCAAATTGAAACTGACTTGTTTAAGACGGTTAAAAACGGTACCAGAAGCAATCATACCAGACAAAATTTCTATAACCTGGCTAATCTGAAAATTGGACTGACTAATCACTCCGACTTGCAATTGGTAGTTGAAAATTACGTGACTGAAAAAGTAAGGGTGGGAGATCAGTTAAGCAGGAGCCGAGGTTTTGGACAATTAACACTTCGGTATAAACATAATTTATGGGGAAATGATGAAGGTAAAACAGCTTTGGCGGTGATGCCCTACCTCAGTTTTCCGACGGGTAAATTCGTCGAACATCAAAATGTGGAAGGCGGAATTATTTTTCCATTTGCAATGAGTTTAAACGATGATTGGGGCATGGGCGCACAAGCTCAAATAGATTTCATTAAAACGGAATCGGGATATGATCAACAGGTATTAAACTCAATAACCTTTGCAAGAGATTTTGCTAAAAACTGGAATGCTTTTATAGAAAGTTACTATACCTATCAACTGAAAGCAGCAGTATTCAATCTTTCAGTAAACGGGGGCGTTTCTTATTCCATTTCCGATAATTTGAAATTAGACGCCGGATTTAACTACGGCCTTACCAAAAACACAGATAAAGTTTATTTCACCGGATTTTCTTTCAGATATTAGCGCAAAATTTGAGTCATGTCTGGCGATCTGAATATCCGTAACAAAAAAGCCTACTTTGAGTATCATATCCTCGAAGAGTTTGTTGCTGGAATTAAGTTGCTGGGCACGGAGATCAAATCGATCCGAGAAGGAAAAGCAAACATCAACGATGCCTTTTGCGCTTTCCTCAATGAACAGTTGTATGTAAGAAACATGCACATTGCAGAATACTCACACGGATCGTTCTATAACCACGAGGCTAAACGCGATCGTGTTTTACTACTCAATAAAAAAGAACTGAATAGGCTCAAAGCAAAAACTGAGGAAAAGGGTTTCACCATCATCCCTTTAAAAATGTTCATCAGCGACCGCGGATATGCCAAATTACTCATCGGCTTGGCACAGGGTAAAAAACTCTACGACAAACGGGAAAGTTTAAAAGAGCGTGATGCAAAGATCGAACTGCAAAGGGTAATGAAACGCTAAAACTACCAAGCCTGGTCGCCAACTAAGGGCACAAAACGGAAGGTATCCAACACAATTTTTTCGTATTCCGTTTCGGAGACACGCAGTACCGTCACCATTTTCTGTTCTTTGCTATCTCCTACCGGGATGACCAAAATTCCACCAATTTTAAGCTGCTTCAATAAAACTTCGGGCACTACGGGAGCCCCTGCAGTCACCAAGATTTGGTCATAAGGTGCATGTTCAGGAATACCTAATGATCCATCTCCCAGAAAAAATTCTGGTTGATAGCCCATTTTGGGCAGCACTTCTTTGGTGCGTTCGTATAATTTCTCCTGACGTTCAATGGTGTATACTTTGGCTCCTAGCTCCACTAAAATGCAGGTTTGATAGCCAGATCCGGTACCAATCTCTAAGACCTTATTCCCTTTACGAACATGCAGTAGTTCAGTTTGATAGGCCACAGTATAGGGCTGAGAAATGGTTTGTCCTTCGCCAATTGGGAAAGCAATGTCCTTATAAGCCTGATTCCAGAAAGTTTCATCAAAAAAATAATGACGGGGAACTTTCCCGATGGCCGCGAGTACTTTCTCATCAGCAATGCCACGCTCTTTTAACAAAGCCACCAGTTTTTTTCGAGCTCCCTGTTCCCGGTAATTATCAATCAGTTTATAAGCCATCTCACATTATATTTCGCAGCAAAAATAAAAAGCCATTAATAAGGATCAACATCTATTTGAATAATGCTGCCCTTGGCCATTGCTTCGGTTTCAAATTTTTGAATCATTTGTTGAAGTGCCACCTTCAATTTTTGAACCGACACCCCCTCTTTCTCCACCTTGATCACTATCTTCTGAATATAATAATTTCGTATCCTGCTCACCAGAGGTGCTTCGGGGCCCAAAACACGATCTCCAAATTGCTGTTTTAAAATCAAAGCAAAATGATTGGCTATCCGATTCAATTTAGACTGGTCTTTATGTTTGATGTCTAAATTAATCAATCGATACATGGGTGGATATTGGTAATTTCTTCGCTCGATAAGTTCTGTCTCAAACAATTGCTCATAATCGTTGTTAAGCACCTGCTGTAATACGCGGTGTTCGGTATCGTAAGCCTGAATGATCACCTTGCCCTGCTGGTCACGACGACCAGCCCGCCCAGCTACCTGTGCCATCAGTTGAAAGCTGCGTTCAAATGCTCTAAAATCCGGGTAATTGAGCATGGCATCGGCATTAATGATCCCAATGGTACTCACTTTTTCAAAATCCAATCCCTTGGCCACCATTTGGGTGCCTACTAAAATATCGATCCGGCCATCTTCAAAATCATTCAGCAATTGCTGAAATCCATGCTTGGTACGAGTAGCATCCAAATCCATTCGGGCAATCTTTGCATCGGGAAAAATCAAACTCAATTCATCTTCAATTTTTTCAGTGCCATAACCCTTTTGTTCAATTTTAGCAGAACCACAAGCAGTACAATTAGGAACCAAATCCTGACGATAGCCACAATAATGGCAATGCAACTTTCCACTGCTTTTGTGATAGGTTAAACTGACATCACAATGCAGACATTTGGCACTGTGACCACAAGTTTGGCAAACCAACACTGGTGCATAGCCTCTACGGTTCTGAAAAAGGATAATTTGTTCCTGCCGGGACAAAGCCCCCTTCATCTCCTCTATTAACACACTGGTAAAATGCGATTGCATGGTTTTGCGCTTCGTTTCTTCGGCAATGGAGACTACCTGAATAGCGGGAAGCTGAACGCCACCATAACGCTCTTGAAGCGTTACAAGCCCATACTTGCCGATTTTGGCATTGTAATAACTCTCCAAACTGGGAGTAGCAGATCCTAATACAACCTTGCATTGATGGAGCGCAGCCAAATAGATGGCGGTGTCTCTGGCATGATAACGCGGGGCCGGATCAAATTGTTTATAGGAATTTTCATGTTCTTCGTCCACCACAATGAGACCCAAATCATTAAATGGCAAAAAGACAGCCGAACGTGCTCCCAATATGACCTTGAACTCCCCTTTTTGAACTTTCTGCCAAATTTCCGCCCGTTCCTGATCGCTGAATTTAGAGTGATAAACTCCAATCTGGTTGCCAAAATATTGCTGCAAGCGCTGGATAATCTGCGCCGTGAGTCCAATTTCAGGTAGCAGGTAGAGTACTTGTTTGTTTTGTTTGAGAAAGCCTTCAATTAAACGAATATAAATTTGTGTTTTACCAGAGGCAGTTACGCCATGCAACAAAGCAACCTCGTGATCCTGCAATTCTTTATCCAGTTGCTCCAAGGCCTGCGTTTGACCTTCGTTCAATAAGAATCCAGGTAGAAGCTCTTCTTCGTATTTCTTTAAGCGACTTACTTCTTTTTCATAGCTTACAAAAACTTCTTTATCAAGGAGTGCCTTGAGCGCTGCGGGGCTGGCAGCACTTTGCTCTAATAAATCGGATTTACTGACCTCATCCTGATTTTTAGACAAGTGCAAAAAGCCCAGCAAAAGGTCTAATTGCTTAGGAGCTCTTTCCAATACCTGAAATAACTCCTTCCGGTTTTCGGCATCCTGATAAAAGTGATGTAATTTGATGTATGTCTTCTTTCTGGCCTGATATTTTTCAATAATTTCTTCAGAAACAGAGATGATTCCTTTTTCTAAGAGTGATTTGATGATCGGAAAAACCGTTTTCTGTCCTAAGATTTTACTGATATCGCCCACCGACAGTTCAGGCTGAATTTCCAGGGCATCCAGAATCAGGAATTCCTTATCGCTCAGGCTCGATCTGTCAATTTCTATTTCTGGGTTGAATATGATTTTTGTTTCACTCGCCAATTTGAGAGCCGAAGGCAAGGCCGCCTGCATCACTTCGCCCATAGAGCACAGATAATAGGAAGCCATCCACTCCCATAATTTTAATTGTAGGGCGTTTATAATGGGCTGCTCATCCAGCACATCAATCAGGTATTTGGCTTCGTAAGCTATTGGCGGCTGATCGCCAATGGCAGAAATGATGGCAGTGTAAATCTTACTTTTTCCAAACTGAACAACCACCCGCTTGCCCACCGCCACTTGTTCATTCAATTCAAATGGCACACGATAGGTATAGGCTTTCGCCAAGGAAAGCGGCAAAATGACCTCCACAAAAAGAGTTCGCCTGTCTTGGCTGGAAACCTGATTGAATTGGAGCATTTAATTTTTCTTAAATCCGGATATAGCTAAAAAACACCAAGCAATTATTAGAAGCAAGCCTCCAAAGGGTGTAATAGGGCCTAAAATAGCGACAGGTATTTCTAAAATTTCGCGTAAACTGAGCAAATAAAGCGAGCCGGAGAATAAAACAATTCCGAGTCCGAAACACCAGGCAGCACGGTTGATAAATTGATTTGCCGGCATGAGGCCCAAGGCAAGCAAAGCCAGCGTATGTATAAAATGATATTGAACCGCTGTTTCCCAATTACCAAGTGCTGCAGGACCAATCAGACTTTTTAAAGCATGAGCGCCAAATGCACCAAAAATAACCGCCAGGGCAGCAGAAATAGCTGCAATACTTACCAATCGTTTGTTCATATAGAAATTTGGAAACTAGTGCTAAAATAAGAAATAGCAAGGCATAATCGCAGAGAATAGCCCGTAATAATTTATCATACTAAAAGACAAATTATTGCAAATTTTTTGGCTTGGTTGCAATGAAATCTTTGAGATAATAAGGCTCGAAATAAGCCAAATCTTCAAAATCTTGAATCAGGAACTTTTCATGAGCGATGCTGCTAAGATCAGTAGCTGAATTAACATGGGGAGAGAAGACAAATTGAGCTCCCTGGTAAAGCGATTTAGACTTTTCTGCTCCGTCTCCGAAAATATGAATTTCATGGGTAGCTGGATAAGCGTCGAAGGTGTGTTCATCAAGTATTTGTGCTTTTACCGGCTCCACTACGCTCAAATCTTGATCAAATAGTGCCATATAAACCTCCATGCGTCTGGCGTCGATCATAGGGCAAAGCAAACTACTTTTAGATTCAGTAGCTCCTTTTTTAGCAGCAGCCATGGCTGCTAAAGTTGAAACAGCGATGAGTGGCTTATCTAAGGCATAACAAAGCCCTTTTGCACACGAAACCCCAATCCTCAATCCGGTATAAGATCCCGGCCCCATGCTCACCGCTACAGCATCTAAGTCTTCGAAGCTTTTGCCTGCCTGCTTCATCACTTCTTCTATAAAAAGAGTGATGTGAGAGGCATGGATATTAGCTTCGTTCTGCTCTTTTAGGGCAATTACCTCACCATTCTGAGCCAATGCAATGGAACAGGAGCGTGTTGCAGTTTCTATTTGTAAGATCAGTGCCATGTATAATTCAATTAAGGTACAGGATCATGTCCATGTGCCCCCCAAGGGTGGCAACGGCCAATACGTTTAAGGGTTAACCAGCCACCTTTAAAAGGTCCATGTTTCTGGATAGCCTCCATGCCATATTGCGAACAAGTGGGCGTAAATCTGCAAGAACTTCCTAGTAATGGAGACAGTAAATATTGGTATAATTTAATGAGCAGTAAGAATATGGCTGTCAGGACTTTGTTCATTCGGCATTCCCTCCCAACTTTTGTTGTAACTCCTTCACCAAATTCAACCATAATTTATTGGATTTTTCCTCCATTAAACTAAAATCATGAATTTCCTTGCCCACATAAACAATAGACAGCAGCAGGGTGCTCCCATCCGGAATAAAAGAATATAGACATTGTGATTTTTGCAGCCGATAAATTTCTCTGATCCTGCGCTTGATTAAGTTACGGTCGACAGCCCGTTTATATTTGCGTTTGGGAACCTGAAAAAGAACTTTTACGGGCACCTCCATCGATTTTACTAAAAGATAGTTGACACGATAAGGGTATAAAAGAAAAGAAGAACCATTATGGAAAAGCTCATCAATGAGCTTTTGACTACATAATCGTTCTTCTTTTTTAAAAGTGTACATTTTTTGAATGCTTGAGCGGGTTCAGATCAATCTCTGACTGCTAATCCGCGGGTAGCGGCAAGCCTTCAAAAATTATGCTTTGTGACGACGCTCGTCAGAAACTGATAATCTTTTTCTGCCTTTAGCTCTTCTTGAAGCTAAAACCCGTCTGCCATTCGCTGTAGACATACGCTCTCTGAAACCATGTTTGTTTCTTCTTTTTCTCTGGGACGGCTGAAATGTTCTTTTCATGATGTTTAATCTTTACTCTCGAAAACAAGAGCGCAAATATAGACAGCTATTTCTTTAAATACAAATTTTGTGGCAAAAATTAGCTGTTTGATTTCTTTAATAAATCCCTGATCTCGGTCAACAGCTTTTGATCTTTGCTAAGTTCTGTTTTTACCGTCTGTTCGCCCATTTTACGCTGCAGGGTATTGATGAATTTGATCAACAAAAAAACACAAAAAGCGATGATCACGAACTGGATCACGGTATTGATGAAACTTCCATACTTGATGGCTACTTCCGGAACTTTTTGAGCCTCATTAGCTGCCTGCAACACGATCTTTTTGTTTGCAAAATCAATTCCGCCCATAATGTAACCGATGGGAGGCATGATGACATCATCCACCAAAGCTGTTACAATCTTTCCAAAAGAAGCACCCACAATTACACCGACCGCAAGATCGATGACATTGCCACGCATGGCAAATTCTTTGAATTCTTTAATAATACCCATTACGAAATCTAAATTATCGAGCAAATTTAATCATCTATCAGCTATAATACCATAATAAATAAGCGTTATAAGGAGTTTAAATTGTCTGATTTAATGTAATTTTGTGCCGATATAGCTTATGTTAAAACAACATCTACAGCAAAAACTTCTTCAGAAACTCTCACCTCAGCAAATTCAGTTCATCAAATTGCTTCAGATCCCTACGGTATCTCTCGATACCCGGATCAAAGAAGAATTAGAAGAAAACCCTGCGCTGGAAGACCTGAGTTTGAGCAATATGAATGATCTGCCGGAAGAATACCCGGATCGTGATGAAGAGGAGCACTCAGGGGAAGGCGAAGAGACTGAAAATTACGATGAATTTAATGTAGATGATTACCTGCAGGAAGACGATGTGCACGATTACGGCTCTAAATACGACCAAAATGGTGAAGAGGAAGATGAAAGGAAAGAAATTCCTTTCGCCGTACAGGGTTCATTTTTCGAAACATTGCAGGCACAGTTAGATTTAATACCGCTCTCTGACAAAGATTTCCTCATTGGGCGACAAATTATTGGTAGTTTGGACGATGATGGCTATTTACGACGCCCTATTCTTTCTTTAATTGATGATTTGGCGTTTTCTCAAAATGTATTTGCAGAAGAAGACGAAGTAGAGGAAATGCTTAAAATGATTCAACATTTCGATCCTCCGGGCATTGCAGCACGAGATTTACAGGAATGTTTGCTCATACAGTTAAGAAGAAAAGAGCAAAATGAGGTCATCAAAAACGCGATCCTGATTGTTGAGAAGCACCTCGATGAATTTACTCGTAAACATTACGAAAAGCTGGAGCGATCGCTCAACATGAGCCCCGATTTGCTCAAAGAAGCGATTCAGGAGATCTTGAAGCTTAATCCGAAACCAGGTGACAGCTCTGAAATTAATTCCAAACAATTACAAATCATCCCCGATTTTCATATCCACAATAATGATGGGGTGCTCATCCTCACACTAAATGCCAAGAATGCACCAGAATTGAGGGTCAGCAGGTCGTATCAGGAAATGTTCCAACACTACGACAAAACCTCCAAAAAGGACAAAAAAATGAGAGAGGCCGTTCAGTTTGTTAAACAAAAGCTCGATTCGGCTAAATGGTTCATCGATGCGATTAAACAAAGACAACAAACTTTGCTGAAAACCATGAATGCCATCATGCACTTCCAATACGAGTATTTTTTAACCGGCGATGAGCGTAACTTGAAGCCCATGATCCTGAAAGATATTGCGGAGCAGATCGGTATGGATATTTCGACCGTATCGCGGGTAGCCAATTCTAAATATGTTCAAACAGAATTTGGCACTTTTTTACTTAAATCTTTCTTTTCCGAAGGCATTCAAATGGAAGGTGGAGAGGAAGTTTCGAATAAGGAAGTAAAAAAGATTTTGGAAGAGTGCATTGGCAATGAAGATAAACGAAATCCGCTAGCTGATGAGCGACTCACCGAAATTCTTAAAGAAAAGGGCTATAACATTGCCCGCCGTACGGTAGCCAAATACCGCGAAGCGATGAATATTCCGGTAGCAAGATTGAGGAAAGAATTATAAAAACGTGAATAATAAAAAAGGCTTCTGTTGAGAGAAGCCTTTGTGCGCCCACCTAGGCTCGAACCTGGGACCAAAAGATGATGAGTCTTCTACTCTAACCGACTGATTTACAAGCGCCGCCAAACAATGTTTTTACACTAAAAACAAAAATAACCTTTAACTTCAGTTGGCAGATCATTCCTTAGTGCTTTAAAAAATCTTCCTCAAAAAAGTATTACTTTTAATTTAAATGAGAAAAATGAAGACTATTCAATTTTTATTTTTATTCTTACTTACAGTTGGCTGTCAAAAGACCAACGAAGAGGAACAAATTCCTTCGAGTAGTACATTGAGCGATTTAAATCCAGTAGGGACTTGGGATGTTACTTATTTCAAACATAGGGATTATTCGGTCGGAGCTAGATTTGAAGCACCTAAAGGTTTAACCATGACTTTTTTTAATGATAGCACTTTTATTACTCACAAAATACCACATATCATTACAGTCGAAAACCTTAGCGGTAAATATTACCTAAACAAAGCAGAAAAAACAATTATTATTTCTGAAACTAAATATTCTAGTCAACCAAAAATGTTTGTAGATAATGTTTTTAGTCGAATTACAGGTAGATTAATTTTTTTGGACGGTACAGCTTTTGTCGCAGAATACGAACTAGTCAAGAGAAACTAGAATTTTTTGATTGCCAAAAGTGAGTCACCATATGAGTCAGCAAATAGCTATATTAGCTCTTTATCAACCCAAGTGTTAATATGAACGCACTTCAAGGATGATGTTCTTTAAAAGATGATGAATTTGGCTTAAAAGCTCTATAAAAAAGCCTAAAAACAAAAAAACAGCGAGGTTGAGGAAAGAATTATAAAAACGTGGATAATAAAAAAGGCTTCTGCTGAGAGAAGCCTTTGTGCGCCCACCTGGGCTCGAACCAGGGACCAAAAGATTATGAGTCTTCTACTCTAACCGACTGAGCTATAGGCGCCGCTAAAACAATGTTTTTGCACTGCAATTTTACATATTTGCAGGCAGATTTTAAAATCAAAACATGTCTGAAATTAAAAACATCATTTTCGATTACGGGAACGTCATCTTCCGCATAGACTTCAGGAGGGCACAACAAAGCTTTGTTGAATTAGGAATTAAAAATGTGGAGGAGTTTTTTTCTCATGGTGGCCACCACCCTATTTTCAATGAATTTGAGAAAGGCTTGATCAGTCCGGCTGAGTTCAGGGATGGAATCAGGAAGTTGGCTAATCACCCGTCATTGAGTGATACCGAAATCGACAATGCCTGGAATAGCCTACTGATTGGTGTGCCAGCCGGCAACCACGAGGTTTTATTGGCTGCCAAATCAAAATATCGTACATTTTTATTGAGTAATAATAACCAAATCCATTACGAATGGATCATGGATTATTTAAAACGAGAACACGGTTTAGCATCGAATGAAGTGTTTTTTGAAAAAGATTACTATTCTCACCTGATGGGTATGCGGAAGCCGGATGCCAACATATTCGAATATGTGATCGAAAAACATGATCTAAACGTAAGTGAAACCTTGTTCATCGACGACAGTCCACAACACCTCCTTACTGGGGCATCGCTGGGACTTAACACTCATCTATTGACCGCAGAGCAAAGCCTACCTGAATTCCTGTATCAGTCTGGAATTTTATAAGCCAATTTTTCTAATTTAGATTCATGGAAGAAAAACGTTATCAATCACTAAAGGAATTTTATCCTTTTTACCTCACCGAGCACAGTAACAGTACCAGTCGTATCCTGCATTTCATCGGCACCGCAATGGTGATATTGTTAATACCAGCCTCTCTGCTGTTTCATGATGCTAGGTTATTATTATTGATACCTTTTGTGGGATATGGTTTTGCATGGGTAGGTCATTTTTTCTTCGAAAAAAATAAGCCCGCCACTTTTAAATATCCGGCCTACAGCCTGGCCAGCGATTTTATTTTATTCTTCGACTTACTGAGCGGCAAGGAAAAATTTAAGCCTTAGCATGGATGGAGCGATAAGCCCAAATGCTGCTAAATAACAAGAATACTGAACCTGCTAAAAATGGGGCTCCCGGAAATTCAACCCAAGCTGCCTCACCGGTAAAATTGGCAAAAAGATGAGTCATTAAAACGGGACCAAAGATAGAAGTGAGGCTCATAATGCTTGTAAGGGCACCTTGGAGCTCTCCCTGCTCATTGGCAGGCACATGGGTAGAAATGATTCCCTGCAGTGCCGGACCTGCAATTCCACCCAATGAATAAGGGATCATGAAGGCAAACATCATCCAACTATTACCTGCAAAAGCAAATAAAAGATAGCCCAAACTGTAGAGCGCCAGTCCTACATAAAGACTTTTCTCTTGTCCCAATTTAGGGATGATGATTCTGATCAAACCGCCTTGTACCACCGCTATCAGCAAACCAATAAAACCAAGCGAATAACCAACTAAAGCTTCATTCCAACCAAATTTATACATGTTGTAATAGGTCCACACACTTTGTATGGCGTGGCTGGCCATGTAGACCAATACTAACGAACCCACCAATCCTAAAACCTGAGGATAACGTTTTAAACGCAGTAAAGAGTTCACGGCATTCGCATTTTTCCAATTAAAGTTTCGTCGATCACTCTTGGCCAACGATTCAGGGAGGATAAAATATCCGTAAAGAAAATTTAGTAAGGCTAAACCCGCAGCAGCCAAAAATGGGATTCGTGCTCCGTATTGACCCAAAAGTCCGCCCATAACCGGCCCGATGATGAACCCGATGCCAAAAGCAGCACCAATTAGACCAAAGTTTTGCGCTCTTTTTTCAGGAGTGGATACATCAGCAATATAAGCTGTTGCCGTAGTAATACTCGCTCCGGCAACACCCGCAACCATCCGACCAATAAATAACCAAAACAGACTGGGCGCAAAGGCCAGAAATAAATAATCGATGCCTAATCCAAAAAGGGAAACCAACAAAACCGGCCGACGGCCATAACGGTCGCTTAAATTTCCTAAAATGGGCGCAAATATAAACTGCATGATGGCGTAGGTAAAGGTCAGCCAGCCACCATATTCCGAAGCTGCACTCAATCCTTCACCAGTTAATTCAGTAATCAACTTTGGGACTACCGGAATGATAATACCGAGACCGGTAATATCAATCAGTAGGGTTAAAAAAATGAAATTAAGAGCATTTTTTGACTTTGCAGCTTGCATTATTATATTCCTCTTCTTCGCTTTTCTTTCAAAATCAATCCCAATTCGCGGCCCATTTGCCCGGCAATGGAAGTATTCTCCTGCGCCCTTCTAAACAAATAAGGCAATACCGCTTTAACGGGACCATAAGGAACATATTTTGCCACATTGTATCCGGCGTTTGATAAGTTGAAGCTCAGGTTATCGCTCATCCCCAGTAATTGCGAGAAAAATACATGAGGATGCTGGTGTTCCACACCCTGCTGATCGAGTAAATCGGCCAACAAACGACATGAATTTTCATTGTGCGTACCGGCAACAAAACCTACATGATCTAATTGCTGCATACATGCTTTCACCGCTAAATCGTAATCGCGATCGCTGCTCTCTTTATCGGGTTGTATGGGCGATAAATAACCCATTTCGGCAGCACGCTTACGCTCTTTTTCCATGTAAGCCCCCCGAACTAATTTGGCGCCCAAAATGAAGCCTTCTTTTTTCGCGGTAGCCATATCTGCCTTCAAATCAGCCAGTTTATCGTGTCGGTAAAGTTGATAGGTATTGTAAATCAGCAATTTCTTACGGTTATACAAACGCATCATTTCCAATGCCAGTTCATCAATGGTTTCCTGAATCCAGCTTTCTTCGGCATCGATCATTACCGGAACTTCCAATTCTGCAGCACGGCTACAAATCCGTTTTACGCGATCTTTTACCCGTTCAAATTCTTGTTTTTCCTCAAAGTTTAGTGATTTTTTTGCATCCAATTTCTCCAACAAAGCAAAACGAGCAATACCCGTGAGCTTGAAAACCGTTAATGGAATGCGTTGATCACCTTTTGCCCTTTCAATAGTACGAATCACCTCGGCACAAGTCTCATCAAAAACCAGTTCCTCTTCCTCACCTTCCACAGAATAATCCAGAATGGTTCCTACTTTGCCCGCGGCCAGTTGTGCAATGGCATTTTCAGAATCGGCAATGGTTTCGCCGCCGCAAAAATGTTTAAAAATGGTAGCCCTGATTATTCCGGTAATGGGCAAACCCATTTTGATGGCAAAATTGGTTAACGGAGGACCAATTTTGGTTAAAATATTTATACTGATGATTTTAAAAAGCCAATAAGCTTTATTTAATTCAGCATTACTCTTGTTTCTGAATGCAATTTCGGTATTATCAAATGA
>JACCDH011332994.1_pt1 | contig 13947 bp, 16 predicted proteins | sample 7442481 | NCBI WGS metagenome assembly JACCDH01 (sample SAMN15323433, study PRJNA562643) | freshwater metagenome | isolation source: river surface water | place: USA:Blue River Watershed | collected 2017-08-15
CTTCTCCTGCAAAATTCCATTGGGTAATGTGCTCAGGTAAAACAAAGGCGCTCCAAACTTTTTCTAGAGTGTTCTTAACGTTGGTCTGTATGGTAATCATGGCTTCAGTTTTTTCGATGTTATCGAGTAAAAATACGCTTGTCCATGGCAAGTGGCTTCTTTTCTTTGATCTTGATTTTATGAATATCCGGATGATTGGGGTTGATGAGGTAATTGAATTCATCAGACACAATGCTGCTGGGAACCTTGAGAACAGCTGCTTTTGCTTGTAGAACGAATTGATCACCTATTCGCTGTGTGATGGTTGAAGGAGGATGCGCATTCCACTTCTTGGGCAATTTCTTTTCATCGATCCACATGATGGGAAGGTCATCAGGAATTTCAATGCTCAGTACTACGCGGTCGTTGGGTAAGTCTTCGCTCAAATCCAAATGAACAGCAACCTCAAGCAAGGCCAATGCCCGACTTTCTGCGGTGCAAACAATGGATGTGTTGAAACTGTTCCAACGAAAACCTTTGCTTTTCGAAGCACCTATTCCCTTTAATGCTTCCGCAACATAACGCGCTCTTTCAATTCTGTATACCTTCATCAAGCAAACGATCCGTATTCCAGTTGATCTAGGCATGTTTTTACTTGCTCAATTCCCGTAAAGGTATCCAATAGGTTTTCAGGCAAAAGGCCGCCAAGTGAAGGATTTGGTTTTTTAAGCCAACGCATGAATTTCTCTTCTTCCATATTGAAAACATCAATACCGTAGGTAATCAATTCAGTTATGGAAAGGATCCATTCACTCTCCCTGCGATCCATCAAAGCATGTTCACTTTTTTTCTTGTTATAGGTGGTTTGTGGGATTCCCAACAAATTCAATACACTCTTAATGGGACTTCCCATTCGTTGCCCGATAACATCCACCGTTTCATAGGGCAGACCTTCACGGACAACAGAAATGCGCTCTTCCGCATTTAGCCATGTGTATGTTTTCCTACCAGCCTTGATGTTCCATCCTTTGGACTTTTCTGATGCTAGTGGTGCTTCAGAATGAGAAAGCATTTCGATGTAGTTTTTTTGGTTTTTCATTGCGTAACCAATTTGCTTCAAAGGTACAACATTTTTGCTACACTTTAAAAAGTCCAAATATCATCATGGCCACTATTAACATCAAGAGATGGTGCATGAGTACCCGCCATTTTTCTTCTTGTTGGTTCCATTGAAACTTTAAACTCAATGGCCAAAAGAGTAAGGTAAATGTGCCAATTCCAAATAGCATGAGCATCGTGGCTCCTGGCCATTTGGCAATTTTGAAGAGCACTCCTGAAATGAATGTGAGAACGGAAACCAACATCAAAACATCTACCCATTTGCCCAAAATGACCATGTCGCTTTGTAGAATTTTAACGAGCAATAAAGGAAACACGATGAGGCACGAGATGATAATGGCGCCAATTATTAAGGCCATTGCCCCGGTTCCATGAATCAATTTTAATATCATTCCAATGGTCATCATGCTTATGGTAAGGATGATGCTGTAGTTTAATCCTACATTCAGTGTTTTACTGTTTTTCATTTGTTCTTGTTTTTTGATTTCTAATGCTATGGTTTTCATTTCAATGGTTGAGTAAGTCTTTAAAGCTTCTTTCAGTTTGGCCTCAAAAGGGATGTGATCTTGATTGTTTTCAATCATACATGCGATGTGATCAACACATGAGGCCAACCATTCTTCATCTAATGGTGTATCTGTATTTAGGTTGCTTTGGATAATTTCAATTTCCTCCTGTGTCATATGTTCTTTAATACCTTTTTATCGACCAACAGGATGTCATTGATGGTGGTCATGAACGCTTTCAATGCCTCTATTTTTTGTTCAGCAATGGATTTTCCAACAGTCGTTAATTGATAGTACTTTCGAGCTCGTCCATTCACAATCACACTTTCGGTGGTGAGGATGCCATCCAATTCCAGGGCGTGTAGTGAAGGGTAGAGCGACCCCTCTGTCAATTGAATACTGTCTCTTGATAGTGCTTTCACACTTTGCGTGATCTCGTAACCATACATCTTGCCTTTCTCCTTGAGCAACTTCAATACGATGGTTTTTAACGTTCCTTTTACCAATTCTGATGAATGCATATTGCAAATATATACATAGAACTCCAATGTATTTTATTTGTTTTTCTTTATCGAACTTTTAGGGCTAAAAAAATTAGTTTTCTTTCCAGGTTCCTTTGCCGGCTTTATCTGGATGAGCCAACAACCAGCGCTCTATTTGAACGCCCATTTGTGGATCTTCTGGGAGTCTCGTGTAATCATTGATGTACACGCCTTGATCGTCTAGTAAAATGGCAAATGGAATATTGCTAATACAACATTGCTCTCTCACTTCAGGTTGATCACCCAAAAAGACCATCTGCATTTTCCATTTTTTGTTTTGCACAGCATTCCGCCAAGTTTGTTCATCTTCATCCAAGCTAATGGCCACAAAATGGGCGGCACCGTTGAACTTTATGGCCAATCTTTCAAATGCTTGTAACTGCTTCATAGAATAAGCATTCCAGGTGGCATAAAATACAATGTAGGTCAATTTTCCAGTTATGTTGGTGTTGTCCCATTTCTTGTTTTTTAAATCTTTACCAACCAAAACGGGCATGGCAAATTCTTTCAAACATTTCCGACTATTGTCAATCAGCGCCTGACAAATGGGTTTCTCAGCTGTGCCAATCAAGTTTTGTGTAATCACACGATCCGCAATTTGTTGCAGCATCATTTGATAGGCATTGGCCCCGATTTGATGCTGATTAAATCCATGCTGCAAATAGGTGATGATGGCGGCATAGCGGTGCGAAGATTGTTCCAATATATGGTATTCGTTCAATAGCATTTCCAATTGTTGCAGCCCTATTGGACTTGTCAAAGCGCTTTGACTGTCTTGAATGAATTTCTTGTTTCCCTCAGAAAGAAAATCATTGAAATACAGCTCAAGTGCCTGAACGTAAGCTGGATGTTGGTACAATGGTGAAGACACAGATCCAAAATACTTTTCCCAAAGCGCTGTGCGGGGCGATTGCGCAATCAAATACAATCGCGCCATTGAATATTCATGAAGGGCAAAAAGAAACGGTGAATGATTTATTGGAAGTGATTGTCGCAAGGAGTCGTCAAATGTTTGAACAATATCAATGAATTGTGCGATTTGAATGCTGTCATTTCTAGTGAAATTTTCCGGCATCATATCCAGTCCTTTTCCTTTCTTTTGGATATGAACACGTTGTTCTTCTTTTCCAATGGCTTTTTCAGCGGCAAAGTCGAAATAATGTTCTTCTAGAAAGTTATTGTAACCCTTATAATAGTTGAGGACGAGGCGATGCAAGTCATCTGAACCGTTCAACCAAATAACGGGAATCTCCGCTTTGTCAAATTTGATGGGCTCATTGTTTTTTAATGTCGGAATTTCAATTTCATAACTCCCATTGTGGTTGCCATAAAAGACACCTTCCCATCTTCCCAAACGAAAATAAAATACATGGTGCTCCTCAGCAACAGGAACGTCAAAAGTGAAGTGTCCAGATGCATCAATGGGAATGCGTCCAATCACGGTTCGATTCTGAGAAATAAAATCGTTACATATCTCCACAGTCATGGTTTGATTCACACCCAATGGAAATGAACCAGTGACTTGCATGCCCTGGGTCATTTTGGTCAAGATGACCAAAATCAAAAACAGCAATGAGACTTTACTTTTCGTCATAAACTTGAACCACTGAGGGCAAGAACGATGAAACATCGCCTTTATTTCGTATCACTTCTCTCACAATGGTGCTGTGAACAAAGGCAAATTGCGGATCGGTAAAAATCAATATGGTTTCAATGTTGGGATGTAGACTTTTGTTCATGTGTGCAATGGAGCGCTCATATTCAAAATCACCTCCATTTCTAATGCCTCGCAATAGGTAAGCTGCCCCGATGGATTGGCAATAATCAATGGTCAAACCATGAAAGGTTTCAACACGAACATTTTTTAAGTGCGCAAAGCTTTCCTTGCACCAATTTAATCGTTGATCCAAAGGAAACATGTATTGCTTGGAAGTATTGGTGCCAATGCCAACAATGATTTCGTCAAACAACTGTGCACTCCTTTCGACAACATTAACGTGGCCTTTGGTAATGGGATCAAATGAGCCCGGAAAAACGGCAATTCTCTTCATGGGATTAACTTTTTGAAAAATGAAAAATGAACATGGCCAAATTTTTTCATCTTGATAAAGGCGGGATGTGATTCGAAATCATGTTCTTTGCCATGTTCCAAAACCAATAATCCCTCTTCTGATAAAGCGCTTTGGCATAGATTGGGGATATCTTTCATTTGCACCAGATCAAAGGGCGGGTCGGCCAAAATCAATTCGTAGGTAGTTGTATTTTGTTTCAACCAAACCAAACAATCCGCCTTGACAACCAATCCTTTTACTTCAAACTTCTGATGGTTCTTTTTGATGTGCATCACATGTGTCGCTTGTTGTTCAATGGATGTAACAAAAGAAGCTCCTCTCGAAAAGCACTCCAATCCCAATGCGCCAGTACCGGAGAATAAATCCAAAACCCGGATGCCATCCATGTCCACCATGTGGTAGAGAATGTTCATCAGGCCTTCTCGAGCAAAGTCGGTGGTGGGTCGTCCATTGAATTTTTTCAGAACTTCAATGGGATGCCCTTTGTATATGCCTCCGATTATGCGCATAAAGTATGCATCAGAACGCTGTGCCATTGCGCAGGCAATGTTTCATTTTTCGGTAAATGAAGTCCCATTGGTGGCAACCAAGCAGTTAATCCTGAGACATAGGGTTGAATAGAATTCATTAACTCCTCAGTCACTTCTTCTCCAGTGAGCACAACAGTGGTTTTATTGGAGCATGAAAAGTTTTGCAGAGCTGCAGAAACAAAGTACAAGGCATCTTCCCATGAACGCGATTCGAATGGGTTGGCCAATAGTCTTTTCCCATCTTTTACCAAATGAATACTTATTTTCTTGGATTCGATATTGGCGAACAATACCTCTCCTTTTTCTTGTTGGGGTGAAGTCAATTGCAACCAAGGTTGAACCCAACAACGAACTGTGGCTTGCGGAAAGAGCAGAGCGATACTTTCCATGGCTTGGTGATGTCGGTCAATTAAAAACACCCTTTCATCTGCTAATAATGCGTGGTGCATTTGGTGAGCGGGAAGATCAGCCATCCAGGTATCCAAACGGGTTTCATCAAAAAACAACTCAGGGACCAAGGTCCAACTGTCACTGTCATAGGTAATACTGACTTTGCGATACAAATGCTGATGTATGCCCTGTTGGGTAATCATGTTGGGAATTTCCCAAGGATGTGTTTTTAAACGGAACAAATGCACGGGCTGTCTATTCTGAAAATCAAATAACGCCAATTGCAACCCTTCTGCGTGAACATGTAACGCCAAATGCATTTGGTCCGATTGCTTCAACCATTTTTCAGGCAAATCAATGAAGGGTGCATGGTTCATCTTGATATTCACATGATTTATTCGTCTTGCGAATCTACATAATCCTTTGGCCTTTCCGTAATTTGCAAAACAATTTTCACCATGAGTCAATCCAACCTGAGCCAAATGTTTGAGGAGAGAGCCCTCTCCTTCCTTCCTTTTCAACCCACAGAAGGGCAGGAGAGGTTGCTGCATGTATTCGGTCGGTTTGCCGCTACTGCAAAGCCCCGCTGTGTGCTTCTGGTGAAGGGTTATGCTGGTACCGGAAAAACCACCACCGTCCAATCCATGGTTAAGGCACTGGAGAGTTATGGTTTGAATGTAGTTCTGTTGGCTCCAACAGGTAGGGCAGCAAAGGTTTTGGGCAATTACTCAGGGAAGCCAGCCTCTACCATTCACCGTCAGATTTATTACAAACGTTCGGATCGTTCAGGAAAAATTTGGTTTGAACTCAAAGAGAACAAAGCAGAAGACACCATCTTCATCGTGGATGAAGCCTCAATGATTGGTGCAGATGCCATGAATTTTAAATTCGATGATCTGGCCAGTGGGGATTTATTGGACGATTTGATAACCCATGTATACAGTGGAGAGCGTTGCAAATTGATGCTCATCGGTGATGAGGCACAGCTGCCTCCGGTCGGCAGCGACCGCAGCCCAGCTCTAGTGGCAGATGGTTTGCGATTGAATTATGATTTATTCCTGGCCGAGATTCACCTGAAAGAGGTCATCCGTCAAGCCCAAGATTCAGGTATTTTGTACAATGCCACTTTGCTGCGTTATCTTATTGTACAACGAGCGGAACAATTGCCCAAATTTATCTCTAAGGGCTATTCAGACGTTATCCGCGTGGATAGTGATGTGCACCCGATGATTGAAAGCATGTATTCCGAATTTGGAATGGATGATACCATCATCATTACCCGTTCCAACAAGAGTGCGAACATGTTCAACCAGCAAATCAGAACCCGTATTTTGGGCATGGAGGATGAAATCAACTCGGGTGATCGCATGATGGTCTTGCGCAACAGCGATTATTGGCTGCAAAAGGAGCATGAAGGCATTGGTTTCATTGCCAATGGCGATACCATTCAAATCAAGCGCATTCAAAAGTTCGAAGAACGGGGTACTTTCCGTTTTTGCAAGGCCACCATTGAGTTGGTGGATTATCCTGATTTACCAGAATTGGAAGTCATCTTGCTGTGTAATCCCATTTATGACATTACGCCATCATTGTCTTCTGAAAAAATGAAGGAGTTGTGGAATTTGGTTGCAAAAGATTATGAAGATGAAGGATTTGTTCGCATGCGCAAAAAGGTGCAGCAAGATCCTTATTACAATGCCTTGCAAGTGAAGTTCGCCTACGCCATTACATGTCACAAATCTCAAGGTGGACAATGGTCCGCAGTATTCATCGATCCCGGTTACATCGCACCGGATACACCTGCCTACGAGTGGAACCGTTGGATGTACACCGCCATGACCCGAAGCAAAGAGAAAGTGTTTCTGGTAGGCATGGGCGATGACTTATTTGACAATGACTAAAATCTACTTGGTCATCATCCATTTGGTGATGGCCACTACCCAATTCCGTGGAAAGAATCTGCCTGAATTGGCCATAATGTAGTTCATCATCCCATGAATGGCGACAGATTTTTGATTCATCAACGATTGATAACCAAACAACGCTACCTCCTCGGCACTGGGGAATTTTTTCTTGTTATCAAATAGCCCATCACCCTTGAATCCTGCGGCCTGAGCAAAATTTGTTTCGGTTGGACCAGGACACAGTGCGGTAACACTCACGCCTGTTCCTTTGAGCTCACTGTTGATGGCTTCTGAGAAATGCAGTACATAGGATTTGGTAGCGAAATATACAGCCATGGTAGGTCCAGGCTGAAAGGCTGCGGTAGAGGCCACATTAAGAACCCTACCAAATTGGCGATGTTTCATTTCTGGAACGAATAACTGACAAAGGGCGGTAAGAGCAGTAATATTGAGTTGAATCATTTGATCATTTTTGCTCCATAGCGTTTGAACAAACCAACCGGTATCACCAAACCCGGCATTGTTGATCAAGTAATCTATCGCAATGCCTTTGGATTGGATGGTGTCGTGCAATAATTGCGCAGCTCCGGTTTCAGACAGATCGCAGGCGATGACGGTTATAGGAACAGCAGCGTATTTTGAATGGATTTCTTTTTGCAAATCCATCAAGGCATTTTCGTTCCTCGCGGTAATTACTAATCCAATGCCATCCTTGGCAAACAAAAAACTCATGGCTCTTCCAATTCCGGAGGATGCCCCTGTTATCAACGCTGTTCTCATCTTATCTATTTTGTGCAAAGATGATAAAGGTTGATCTTAATGAATGTTATTTTTCAAAAACACCACTGATTACCAATCCCAAACCGTCGTGGTATCTTCCTTCTTTAAGACGCACCTCATGTTCTTCCAAATGTATCATCTTGAATGAGTGAAAATAAGTTTGAACGTCTTTGATATTGTACAATAAATCAATTTCAGAAGGGCCTCCCACATTGCTTTTATCCCGGTAATTCAAATGTCCCTCAGAGAAGCATTGAAAAATAACTTTTCCTGAAGGTTTCAGCGACTGAAGGAGGTGTGAAAATATGGGGCCTTGCTGTATTTTGGGAAAATGGTTGAAGATGATCACCAATCCATCCATACTTTGTTGTTGCGCGCTGTAACTCAGGGCATCCGTCATTTGATAGTCGATACATACCTCCTTCCTTTTGGCCAGCTGCATGGCTTTCTTTCTGCCTGCTGAACTGATGTCAAAGGCAAAGGATTCCAAGCCTTGTGTGGCTGCATACACTGCATTTCGTCCCTCTCCTTCGGCAGAGAAAAGGACTTTGCCTTTGGTGATGAGTGGCAAATGCTCGGCAAAGAATGCGTTGGGCTCCTCACCATACACAAATTCACTTTGTTCGTATCGCGAGTTCCAGATTTGATCGGGTGTTGGGTTCATTTTGGTTATTTTCGTGCAATGAAAAAAGCTCGTTTGTTCAGCGGATTTATTTTGTTCGTATTGGCTTTGCTTCCATTCCGTAACTATGCGCAAAGTAACTTCGGATGTGATCTTTTCTGCGTAACCAATGTCACTTTGAACACAACGGAATCGTTATGGTACGTGGACATAGCCTTTGAAGGTGGGATGGCGGATTTTATCAATTATCCTTATGTCAGTTCAATGGTCAATTTAGCGGGGGAAACGGTGGCCATAGGTTCCATGGAATACTTTGGACAATTTGGGGGGACCACAACAACATATCACCCCGCCATGAACAACAATGATCAGGATTTTCAAGGAACGGTTTATTTTGTCTACGATCAGGATACTTGTGCATTGACTTATCCTTGTTTGACGGCCGCTGTCAATGAAATCGAGAATCTCATCATGGTGCAGTCGGCCAATGAAATCAGATGGATAGGAGCACAGCCCATTGTTTCTATCGCGTTATTCGACCTTTCAGGAAAGAAGGTGGCGGCCGTTTCAGGTGCAAGTGAAATTTCAATTGCGCATCTTTCATCGGGTGTTTACTTCTTTCAATGTCAACACCCAGAACGCATGCAGCGGGGTAAAATATGGATTCGATGATGGAGTCCATTCGCTTTGTCGTTCATTATGGATTGCATTTTGTCTTTCCGCTTTGTATTGCCTATCGTTGGGGCGGAGAGAGTTGGAAAAAGTGTTTACTTATTTTATGGGCGACCATGTTGGTTGATTTGGATCATTTATTGGCTACTCCCATGTTTGATCCTTGTCGATGCAGTATTGGATTTCATCCACTTCATTCATCATGGGCTATAGCAGTTTATGTGTTATTTTTACTGCATCCAAAACTAAGATGGTGGGGAATTGGTTTGCTTTTGCATATGCTGACAGACGCACAAGATTGTCTTTGGCTTTATAAATAAATCATATTAATGGGATTTTACTCAATTTCTTTTTTTGCTCTGATTTTGTTCTCTTTGGTCGGGTTTTGGGCGCTTAAGGGAAAAATGTGTAAATGGCGAATTTGGCTTGTTCTAATTTCGAGTATCTTGTTTCTTTGGGACAATACCTCAGCTGTGGTTTTTGTCATCCTTTCAGGAATGGTGAATATTGCTTTTTTGCGTTGGGTGCTCAAAACCAAAGGGAGAGAGAAATATGCAATCGTGGCCATTGTATGCAATGTCCTTTTGCTGGTGGTGTATAAATTGGGAGGAGCATCATGGAATCATTGGGCGGGTGAATGGGTTATGCCTTTGGGCTTGAGCTTTTACACTTTTCAACATATTGCTTCTTGGGTGAAAGTAAGACAAGAAGATTGGGATGAAATTCCAAAAGTGTTGAATTATCTGGTGTACACCGTATACTTTCCCAAAATGGTATCCGGTCCCGTGGAGAAATGGGAGAGTTTCAATGAGCAATTGGAACAATTGAATGGGCTCAAATTTAACGATGCTGTTTTCATCCAAGGTTTGCGCTATATCTTATGGGGAGCTTTTACCAAGTGGACCATAGCTCCATTGTCTCATTCATTTTATGTCTTACTTTGGAACGAAAGCCACTCTCTCATCGGTGGTTTGTTGGGAGGCGTTTTTAATTTCATTTATATTTATGCTGAATTCTCAGGGTATTCCAATTTTGTAATGGGCATTTCTTGGTTGTTTGGAATTCAGTTGACTCAAAATTTTAGGTTTCCTTTGTTTACCAATCAGGTAAGAGATTTTTGGCAGCGTTGGCACATTTCTTTTACCCAGTGGATTCTAGATTATTTATTTACCCCATTGACATTCTATTTGCGTTCATTTAAAAAAATAGGTGTGGCTATTGCCATTGTGCTGTCTTTTTTGGTTGTTGGACTTTGGCATGGATTAGAATCTAATTACATCGTCTTTGGTCTAATTCAAGGATTGTATTTTTTACCAATCTTATTGAAGTGGAATTGGAGTGAACAATTGGCTCAGATGAAAAAAAAATCAGCTTTCTTGGACAGGCTCATGATCATACCTTTTTTCTTGTTGATGTCTTCAACGGCGCTTATTTTCTCCAGTTCGAGTTGGAGCGATTTTGTGCTTCATTGTAGCCATCTTCAAATTTTTGTTGTGAATTTGAAAGGTCTTTTTTCGGGATTCACCAATGGGATATTTATGCTCTTAATTGTTGCATTTCTTTCGATTGAATGGTGGAATAGAAAAGGGACATTTGGATTGGATATTGCTCAGTGGAGATTTCCTGCAAGGTGGATGATTTATTTGTGCTTATTGATCGCGCTGATGACATGGGGTGAGTTTAAAGATTTAGGAACATTGTATGCACACTTCTAATAGAAAAATAAACATCGCTAAATTGGTTTTCGTCGTAATTTTTGTTGGGGCAATGCATGTCTTATCTTTGTATTTTATTGCACCACACAATGTGTTGGATTATTACAAATGCACCGGTCCATTTCAAGATAATCTTATCATTGGAGCCTCCAGAGCCTCGCAAGCGATTCAGCCAAAGGTTTTGAATGAAGAAATCGGAAAGTCATTTTTCAATTTTGCTTTTAATGGTTCATTGTCAAAATACGGCGATGTCTATACAAAAGCGATTTTGAAAAAGCTAAACCCCAATTGTCAAAATGGAATTTTCATTGTTACAGTTGATCCTTATTCTGTCGCGACTAAAAAAGGGTTAGATAGTGAATTACCTTGGGTATATGATCAACAGAATTATTTGAATGATTTGCCTTCATTTGTTGGAGATGTGAATCTTCCATTTCTTTATTACAACTATAACTATGGTTGGATGCATTTGATTTGGGATTATTACAAGAAAGGAAGTTTGGCCAATACCCATGAGGATGGATGGTTAGAGATTATCCGAGATACTACGCAAACCAAACGAGACGCACGAAAGTCCAAAAAGTTGGTAGCCAAAAAAAACGAAATCTCAGCATACGATTTTTCTCCTTACCGTTGGAACTCACTGAAGAATCTAATCTCAGAACTATCAAAACATGGAAGGGTCTATATGGTTCGGTTGCCTATTTCCGAAGAGTTTTATTCATTGGAGAATGAGCATTTTAAAGGATTTTCTTCGCGCATGAATCTTTTGGCTGAGGAAATGAATGTTCCATATTGGGATATGGTAGCGTTACAGGATAGTGTTAAATACAATGATGGGCATCACATCAATCGTTACTATGCCCCTTATATTAGCAGTCGAATTTCACAATGGATTATTCGGCATTAAGGAATCATGAGTATGAAACGATTTTTATTCACTTTAAAAATTATCATTTTATCGCAAACCATATGGGCGCAACCTGCGGGAAGTTTGGACGCTAGCTTTGGCGAGGGTGGTAAAGTCGTCACTTCTTTCAGCACAGGAATTGAAGAAGCCAAAGCGGTGGTTTTACAGGAGGATGGGAAAATTGTTGTTGCTGGCTTTACTCAATTTGCGTCAACGGGAAAGGACTTCCTGGTGGCGAGGTATTTGACGGATGGTACTTTGGACAACACTTTTGGAATCAATGGACTTTGGACCATGGATTTGCAATTGGGAAGCGATGATGTTGCGCACAGCATGGTTATTGATGCGACTGGTCGTATCATTTTAGCAGGAAGCAGTGACGATGGAGCCAACAAGAATGCAGCCATGGTTAGATTGCTTTCCAACGGAGCTTTGGATGAAACTTTCGGAACGAATGGAATCGTATTAACCGATTTTATCGCTGGTAATCAAGATGAGGTGAAGGTGATCAAGCAGCATTTGCTAACCGGAAAACTCATAGTAGGAGGACAAAGTGCATCAACGTCCAATTTGGCCTTGCCCATCATTGCCCGCTATAGTAGTGAAGGAGTTCTGGATACTACATTCAACAGCACCGGAATATTGTCTGCAACAACAATAGCAAGCGACTTGCAGCGTAATATGATGATTGAGGATTTGGAAGTGGTGGCCAATGGAAAAATCTCTGCTGCTGGTTGGCGCAAAAACATCAGCACATCCATCTCATCTGAATTCTGGGCATGTCGTGTATTATCCAACGGCACCATGGACAATACTTTCTCTACCGATGGTGCCATAGCCTACGCAGAAGTAGGCGGAGCTTGTTATGGATATTCTTTGATCTTAAATGGCAACCAAGATTTTATCATTGGAGGAACAAGGTCTTATCTCGGAAGCAATGACTTTCGTATCATAACCATTACCAATTCAGGAACCATCCCCAATACATCTTCTAATTATTCTTTGAGCGCGGATGTGGATATCTCCTATGCCATGACAACGGATGTGGATGGGAAGTACGTATTGTCTGGGTCTGCAGGTTCACCCACGTCTAGGGCATTTGGTACACTACGTTTGCTCAGCGCTGGAGATTTACAAGCGGATAACGCTTTCGATTCCAACGGCAGAGTGACCACTAGTTTCAATACCAATTTACTCAATGAATGTTGGGATGTTGTGGTACAGAATGACAACAAGATAGTTTGCGTTGGTTATTCGGGAAATGATATTGCATTGTGTCGATATTTGGGAGACGGAGAGCCTCAATTGGATATTTTCAATTTGTCGTCGCCGGCCAATAACAGCATCAACCAAAGCTTTGTGACCATTGATTTGTCATGGACAGAAGCTTATGGAGCTACGGAATACGAAGTCGAAGTGGCCACAGATGTCAATTTTACAAATATCATTACTACGGGACAGGTAACAACATTGGGTGGTGTGTTGTCGAATTTACTCCCTGCCACAGCATATTGGTGGCGCGTGAGATCCGGTGATGGTTCCAATTGGGGATCATTTGTCGGACCATGGAAGTTTACAACCATAGGGCTTAATGCTTTTAGCTTGACCACCCCTTCCAACAATGCCAGTAATGTCTCCTACGCAACTGTCAATTTCAATTGGACAGATAATCCTGGGGCTATAGGATACCATCTCATGGTTGACACCGATCCCAACTTTGCTTCTTCGCCAATTAACCAATATCCAACAGCCAGCGCCTTGGCCATCACCAATCTGTTGCCATCGACTACTTATTATTGGAAAGTAAGGGCCAGTAATGACGGCACCAATTATGGACCTTGGGTCGGCAATTGGGTGTTCAATACCCAAGCTGCCCCGGTGGGTATTTCGGAATTGAATCATGAAGTATTGATGCTTTACCCCAATCCTGCCAATGACCATGTTGTAGTAAAAGTTAACTCAGCTCAGATAGGGGAGACGATTCAAATTCTCGATCAACAAGGCAGATGCGTTCAATCGCAAACCATCACAACCAACGGCACACATACTTTGTCCATTGGAACCCTGGCAAGTGGGGTGTACATGGTTAGAGTCGGGAAAGAAGTTTCAACTTTGTTGAAAGAGTGATGAAAGGTATGAGGGATGAAGGAATGAAGGAATGAAGGAATGAAGGAATGAAGGAATGAAGGAATGAAGGAATGAGGTC
>JACCDH010285131.1_pt1 | contig 13944 bp, 6 predicted proteins | sample 7442481 | NCBI WGS metagenome assembly JACCDH01 (sample SAMN15323433, study PRJNA562643) | freshwater metagenome | isolation source: river surface water | place: USA:Blue River Watershed | collected 2017-08-15
CAGGGGCACAGCACGCCTGCGGTCAGGCCCATCACCAAGGGCAGCACTCCCACCACACACGCCCAAGCCAACTTCCAGTGGGCCAGGGATGCGACGTGCGCTGCAAGCGCGAACGCGGATGCAAACAGGCGGCGGGGTGCAGAGGGCATGGCGTGTGGACAAGGCTGGCACGTGATTGTGAACCCCGGCCCCTGGCCTGGGCACAGCCCCGCCGCCGGCCTACATGCAGGGGCGCACACCGATGACGCGCTTGCGTTCGACCTCGGAGTGGTCTGCAACCAAGGCGACCCTTGTGTGCGTGCTGATGGCGCTGCTCAACGCCGCCGTGTGGCAATGGGCCAACCCCCCCTTGCCGGCTGCCCAGGCCGCCTTACCGCTTCAGGGCTTGGCCTACAACGCCTTTCAGCGTTGGCAAAGCCCATTGGAAGGGCAGCGGCCCAGCGATGCCGACGTGGCTGCTGACTTGGAGCTGCTGCGCGGGATCACGGGTCGGCTGCGCACCTACAGCGCCTCCGAGCTGTCCACGCTGCCGGCCTTGGCCCGCGCCCAAGGTTTTCGGCTGACCGCTGGGGTTTGGCTGGACACGCAAGCCCTGAGAAACGAACGCGAACTGCTGTCCATCGAGGCGGCGGTGAAGGCCGAACGGGCATTGGCGCCTGAGCAACGCAGCATTGAGCGGGTGATTGCCGGCAATGAAACGCAGCTGCACCGGCTGTTGAGCCCTCAGGCTCTGGCCGCGGCCCTTTCTCGCTTGCGCGCCACGCTGAAGGTGCCGGTGTCCACCGCTGAGCCGTGGCATGTTTGGCTGGACCGGCCCGATCTGGTGGCGCAGGTCGATTTCATCGCGGTGCACCTGCTTCCCTATTGGGAAGGTGTGCCGGCCGAGGTGGCGGTGCACGAGGTGTGGCGCCGCTACGATGAGCTTCGGCTGCGCTACCCCGACAAGCCGGTGGTCATTGCCGAAGTTGGTTGGCCCAGCACCGGTGCGCCGGTGGAGAAGTGGGTGCAGGGCCATCGCAACCAATCATCGGCGTCGCCCTTGGAGCAGGCGCGGTTCCTGCGAGCGTTCGTGGCCTCGGCGCGCCTGCGTGACCCACAGCCCGATTACTTCGTCATCGAGGCCATCGACCAACCCTGGAAGGTCCGAACCGAGGGTCCCGTGGGGGCCCACTGGGGTGTCCTCGACGCTCGCCGCACACCCAAGTTCGACTGGACAGGCCCCGTCGAGCGGGACCCCTATTGGCGTGGCAAGGCGCTGGTGGCAGCCTTGCTCGCCAGCTTGGTGCTGTGGCCTTTGCTCATGCGAACGCCCCATCTCGGCTGGGCCGGGCGGGTGTCGTTTGGGATCGCGGCCCAGGCGGTGGCCTCCCTGGTGGTGGTCTTGGGCACGCTTCCCTTGGTCAACTATCTTCAAGTGCTGGACGCGCTGCTGCTGGCGTTGCTGGTGCCGGCCCTGCTGTTGATGGCGGCCATCCTGCTGAGCCAAGCCTTTGAGTTCGCCGAACTCTATTGGGACGGCAGCCTGCGCCACCGTGCCAGCGCCAAGCCGTGTCGACCGGGCGCACCCCAGCCCTGGATCAGCGTACACCTGGCCTGTTGCAACGAACCGGCCGACATGGTGGTGGCTGCCATTCGCAGCCTTCAGGCGCTGGACTGGCCCCACCTGGAGATCTTGGTCGTGGACAACAACAGCAGCGACCCCAACTGCTGGCAACCCGTGCAGTCCTATGTGGAGCACCAGCGCTTGGCCGGCGATCAACGCCTGCACTTCATTCATCTGCCGGTGTGGCCGGGCTACAAGGCCGGTGCGCTTAACGAAGCGCTGCGCCGTACCCACCCGCTGGCGCAGTGGGTGGCCGTGGTGGATGCGGACTACGTGGTGTCGCCGCAGTGGCTGCAACGGTTGGGTGGCTGGTTGGAAGATCCTGATGTGGCGGTGGTGCAGTCGCCTCAGGCGCACCGTGACGGTGGGCGCAGCCGCTTGGCCCGCATGATGAACTGGGAGTACGAGGGCTTCTTTCGACTGGGCATGCACCACCGGCATGAACGAAACGCCATCGTGCAGCACGGCACCATGAGCGTCATTCGGCGTCAGGCTCTGGAGGCCGTTGGAGGCTGGGACGCCGGCTGCGTGTGCGAGGACACCGAGTTGGGTCTGCGCCTGCTGCAGGCCGGATGGCGCAACGTCTACGTGGACGAGGTGTTGGGATCCGGCCTTGTGCCACAGAGCTTTGCGGCCTACCAGCGACAACGCCAACGATGGGCAAGGGGGGGCATTCAGATCCTGCGCCGCCATGCGGCATCCCTGTGGGGGCGCTCGGCCTTGAGCCTGGGGCAGCGGTACCACTTCCTGGCCGGCTGGCTGCCCTGGATTGGGGACACGCTGCACCTTGTCTTCACCCTGACCGCACTGGCCTGGAGTGCTGGGATGCTGGGCATACCCCAAGCCTTCAGCCTGCCCTCACCGCTGATGGCGCTGCCGCTGCTGGTGTTCTTCTGCACCCGCCTGGTCATGGTGCCGCTGCTGTATGGCCGCCGGGTGCACTGCACCCGAGTCGAGCTGTGGGGCGCCGCTTGGGCCGGTATGGCCCTGTCGCACCGCATCGCTCGCGGCGTGCTGGCCGGGTTGTGGGGCGGCCAAGCGGCCTTTCATGTGACGCGCAAGGGCGGCGGTGTGGCGTCGCTGGGGAGCGCGTCGGGCGCTACAGGCCAGCCAACCGTGTGGGCATCGGTGTGGCAGGAGGGCCTGTTGGGTGGGGCCTTGCTTTTGGCGGCACTGGCTTTGGCGTGGGCCGGCCTTGAGCCATCCGGCGCCCTGTGGGCCTGGTGCGGGATTCTGGCCTTGCAGGCCTTGCCCTACGCCGCGGCGGTGAGCTGTGCGGCCATGGAGGAGCGCCTGCTGCCAGGGGGTGGGGAAGTCAAGGTCCGGGAAGGGGCTTGAATACTGTATGGGTATACAGTATTATTGCTCGCATTGACGAAGTCTCACCCGAACAGGAGCAACGCATGAACCTGCTGACCCCACGCGCCACCGCTACTCCATCCACGGGCGCCACGGCTCCCTCGGCCACCATACGGCACCCGCTGGTTCAAGCGGCCTGCCATGTGAGCCCAGGCCGCAACCGCAGGCTTGGCCGCGCAGCACGGTTCGCAAGCGACCCTGACCAAATGGTAATGGTCAGCTGCTTGGCCAGCTTCCTGGTGCTGCCCTTCATCTTGTAAGGTCCCGGGGCCTTCGCCCAAAGGCGTACAGCCAGGCCCCATCAGGCTCAGGATTTGAGCCCGCGCGGTGGCATGATCGGCTGCGAGGCCTATAGCCGCTGTCGCCGTCTTCCGTGTCTTCTCCTTTCGCGCCCACCGAACACCCGTCCCCGATGCAACGCCCTGGTTTCAAACCGGGGCTGTTGTGGCTGCAGGCCCCGCAGCTCGAAGACCTGGCACGCACCGTTTGGGCTTGGTGGTTGCGCTACCCCCCCGCCCCGCTTGAGGATGAGTGGGTGCTCATACCCAGCAACGGTATGGCCGAGTGGTTCAAGGCCGAAACGGCGCGTTCGCAGGGCATCCTGTCGGCCTGCCGCATCGAATTGCCGGCACGTTTTGCATGGCGCTTGTACCGAACCGTCCTGGGGCCGCAGGCCGGTGGGCTGGGGCTTACAGAGAAGTCGGTCCTGCCTTGGTACCTCGCTGCAAACGCAGAGCAGTGGGCAACCCTGCCGGCACTCCAGCCCACCTGGGCCTCGATCGCCCAGCGCCACGCACAGACCCTGCAGGAACCCAGACCCCTGCACCCGGGATCCGCCGAACTGCTGCGCTGGTGCGCACACGCCGCGGACCTGTTCGACCAGTACCAATGGTTTCGCCCGGACTGGCTGCACGATTGGGCGCAGGGCAGGGCGCAGTTGCGCCTGTCCCCAGACACTGCAAAGGGTGCCCTTGCATTGCCTGCAGAGCAAGCCTGGCAGGCAGCGATGTGGCACTGGTTGGCCAACCACTCACCCGAAGACCGCAGCAGGGGCGAGCCGGCCACGCGGGTGGACCTGCATGAAGCGTGTTTGAAGCGCCTGCGCGAGGCACCGGCGGGTAGCCTTTCACAACTGCCGGGTCGTCTGGTGTTGTTCGGCAGCACGGCCTTGCCACCCGTGGTGCTGGAGCTGCTGGAAGCCTTGGCACGCCACGCCCTGGTGGTGATGGCCGTGCCCAGCCCCTGTCAGGTGCACTGGACCGACTTGGGGCAAGCGCCCACTGAAGGTCAGCCGCTTCTGGCGGCCTGGGGCAAGCAATCGCGTGACTTCATCGCCCAGGTCGAGACCTTGGAGGGACATCTGGCCGACCAAGAAGCGCGCACCATCACCCGTGTGGAACCAGGCGCGGCACCGCCCGCACACAGCGCCCTGACCCGTCTGCAGGCTTCCGTCCACCACAATGAACCGCTGAACGAGCTGAGGGAATCGGTTCACCGTGAAGGCCTGGCCTTGGATGACGGCTCGATCCGATTCATTCGCGCCCATACCGCGCTGCGAGAGGTCGAGGTTCTTCATGACCACCTCTTGCACGAACTGACCGCAAACCCGGGCCCAGACCGACCGCAAGCGCGTGATGTGGTGGTGATGGTCCCCGACCTGCGCACCCACGCAGCGGCCATCCGCGCCGTGTTTGGCGCGTACGGCGAGCACGACCCTCGACACATTCCTTGGGGACTGGCCGATCAACAGGCCCAAGCCGACCGCGGCCTTCCAGCCCTGGCCGACTGGTTGCTCAGCCTGCCCAGCCAGCGCTGTACCGCTGCCGACCTCCTTCGGCTCCTGGAGTCGAACGCGGTGTGTCGACGCTGGGGTTGGGACGAAGAAGACCGGCGTGCACTGGGCCGTTGGGTGCAGGACAGCGGTATCCGCTGGGGTTTGACCCAAGCGCACCGACAAGCCCTGGGTCTGGGCGAGGCCGGCGCGGCCATGACCTGGCAGTTCGGCGTAGACCGCATGCTCGCCGGCTACGCGATGGGCTCGGTTGCAGGGGCGAGTTGGGCACCCGTGGAGGGCGTCCAAGGCCTTGCCGCACGTGCAGCCGGGCAGCTCGCAGGTCTGCTGCGCCGCCTTGAAGTGTGGCGTGCATGGGCCAGTGAGGAACACCCGCCAGCGCATTGGGCACACGCTTTTCGGGCCCTCTGGCTTGACCTGTTGGATCCCGCAGATCCCGAAGAGGAGCGAGAAAGCCTCGGCATCGACAACGCGGTGGCCGACTGGCTTCGCCACACGCAAGAGGCCGGGTTTGAGGCCTCCGTCGGCCTGGACCTGGTCCGGCTGTCCGTGATGGATCAGGTGGTGCAGCCCCCTGCGCAAGGCCGCTTTCGCTCCAGCGGGGTCACCTTCTGCACCCTCATGCCGCTGCGGGCCGTACCGTTTCGCATCGTGTGCCTGCTGGGCATGGATGAGGGCCAATACCCCAGGCCCATGCGGCCCAGACATGGCGACTTGTTGGCCCTGCCCGAAGTGGCGCGGCCGGGCGATCGCTCCCGCCGCCAGGAAGACCGCCAGCTCTTGTTGGATGCCCTCTTGTCGGCTCGGCAACAACTGGTCGTCAGCTGGGTGGGGCAGCAGCCCATGGACCGCCAGCACCGGCCTCCCTCGGTCCTGGTGGGGCAGTTGCGGGATGTGCTGACGACGGTGTGGGGGGATGAGGCCGTGACAGCCATCACGTTTGACCATCCGCTTCAGCCCTTCAACCCCGGGTACTTCACCCCAGGCCGATTGCCACAAACCCATGCACACGAGTGGCATTCGGCTGTGCATCCGCCCACCGCTGCACCAGTGGCCGGTCCATCTGCTGCGGCCGTATCCGCTGTACCCGTCACGCCCGATTCCGAACGAATCATGCGCTGGCTGAAGTGCCCCGTGGCAGCCTTCTGGGAGGATCGATTGGACACCCGTTGGCCCCGTGCGCCTGAGCGCACCGAGGAAGATGAGCCCATGGCCATGGGCGGTCTTCAGGGCTGGGCCGTTTGGCAGGAGGCATTGGCTGCCGTCCAAAACGCACGCCCGGACCAACAAGACGCCAGCTGGGCCGTACGTTGCTGGACAGCGCTACAGGCCCGAGGCTTGGTGCCCTTGGCCGCACCCGGGCGCTGGGTACAGGCCCAGGTCTTGGGGCAGCTGCAAGCCCTGTTTGAACACCGATCCCTCCTGGGGCTCGATGGGGCCGCCCATCGCCTCGTGGTTTCGGGCAGCACCTTTGCCGGTGCAAACCGCCACAAGAACCAGCCGAAGGCCTGGCGGCTGGATCTGCTGGTGCAGGCCTGGTGGCTGCAAACGTTGGAGGCGGCCGAAGGAATGCCGCACGACATTCACCTGTTGGCACCCGATGTTTGGGTGCACGCGCGCCCCACGGAGGTCCAACAAGCGGTTTTGGATGTACAGGCGGTGAGCCACACCTTGGCCCAATGGATGGCTGCGCCGCGTCCGCAGCCGGCCACTTCGAGGTTGGTGGCCGCAGCCCACGGCTCACCCAGCGAACAACGCGCGGCCTGGTCCCGCGAAGGCCAGCGCGATGCAGCCTGGCGCCGAAGCTTTGGCGCCGCGCAGGAGGACGACGATCTGCTTGAAGGCGGACTTGAAGCCTTCGATCGCTGGCCACAGGCCACGGAAGAGCTGTATGGGCCGTTTTGGCGCTGGTGCAACACACAGCTGCAGGTGGTGCAGACCATCCCCCGTGTAGGTCCACCATGAGCCTTCCCCTGAATGCCCTGACCCTGCCACTGCGGGGACATCAGCTGATTGAGGCCAGCGCCGGTACTGGCAAGACCTGGACGATTGCCGCCCTCTATCTGCGCTTGGTGCTGGGCCTGGGCAGCCCACAAGACCAGCCTCTGCACCCCAGGCAGATCTTGGTGCTGACCTTCACACGTGCGGCCACGCGGGAGTTGGTGGACCGGATCCGGTCCCGGCTCGTGCAGGCGCATGACGTGTTTGCCGGACGCGTTGGCCCCGAGTCGGCAGACAGCTTCCTGCAGGCCTTGCTACTGTCCGTGCCCGAGGGGCCGCCTCGGGTGCAAGCGCTGTGGCGTTTGGAACAGGCCGCGGCTGCCATGGACGATGCAGCCGTGCTGACGATCGATGCCTGGGTGCAGCGGCTGTTGTCTGAACACCTGCTGGAGCCCGGACATCAGGGCCTTGAGCACGTGCTGGAAAGCGACGAGAGCTTGAAGGCGGCGGCCGTGCGCGACTATTGGCGGCAGCAGGTGTATCCCCTAGACGACGACGCCATGGCGGCCGTGGCCGACGTGGCCCCCGATGCCCAAGGTCTGGCCCAGCTGTTGGACGCGTCCTTCGGGGCAGGGGCCGCGGGCGCACCGCCGACGCCCTCCGTGACGCTGCAAGCCTCGCTCCAGACCCTGGCCGAGCAGCGCGCGGGCGAGCTTCAGGCCCTCAAACGCCAATGGGCGGCGTTGGTGGAGGACATCGAGGACTGGTTTGAGGTACGCCTTCAAGAGAACCCACGCTACTTTCACGGTAGTCGACTCAAAGGTGGGATGAAGCCCGTGCGGCAGTGGTGCGAGCAGATTCGGCGCTGGGTGGCCGGGCCATCGGCCTTCTTGGAGGGCGTGAACATCGGCAGCCCTGCGGATCGCAAGCTGCGCAGCAAGCTCACGCGCGCCGGCTTGATGCAACTGCACAACCGTGCCACGGCACCGGCCGATGAGCAGGCCTTGCCCGCGTGGGCCAGGGCCTTTGAGGACCTGCTGCACGCACTTGATCACGTGCCGCAAGCGCAGCCCATTCTCTTGAACCATGCCCACGCTTGGGTGACCGATGCGGTGCAGCGCCGCAAGCAAGAACAGTCGGCCTACACCTTCGCCGATTTGCTGCGACAAGTGACGCAAGCGCTGGGCCAGCACGAGGCGCTGGCCCATCGGGTGCGGCAACAGTACCCGGTGGCCCTGGTGGATGAGTTCCAAGACACCTCGCCGGCCCAACTGTCCTTGTTCGAGCAGGTGTACACGGACCCAGATGCGGTCGATCAAGCCTTGCTGTTCATCGGCGATCCCAAACAGTCGATCTACGGATTTCGCGGCGCCGACATCCACAGCTACCTTCGTGTACGGCGACGCCTGGTCCACCGCCTGCACACCTTGAATGGCAACCGCCGCTCGGTACGGCCCTTGGTCACGGCCCTGAACACTTGGCTGTCGCATGCCGAGCGCGCCTGCGCCCATGCGGATGGCAAGCCCCATGAAGCCTCCGAGACGACGGGCGCCTTTGTCCATGGTTTGGACGTGCCCTTCCTGCCGGTCGAACCACTGGGGCCCTCCGAGCGCCTGGTGTGTGGTGGGCACGCGATGCCGGTCTTGTGCGCCTGGACGCAAGGCCAAGCAGGTGTGGCAGCGGCCGGCCGTAACCGGGATGCTGCCCGCGCGGCCGGTCAGATCGCCTGGATGCTGTCCCATCCCGAAGTGGGCTTTCAGGCTACCGCCGACGGTGCAGCGCACCCGCTGCGCCGGCTTCGCCCGCAAGACTGTTGCGTCTTGGTGCGCAGCCACACCGAAGCCCAGGCCATGGCGCAGGCCCTGCGAGACCAAGGCCTGTCCAGCGTCTTCCTGTCCGAGCGTGAATCGGTCTTGCAGTCGGTTGAGGCGCAGGACATTCTGCTGATCTTGCAAGCACTGTTGGAGCCACGCAGCCTCCAGTGCGCACGACGGGTGTGGGCCTGCGAAACCATGGGTCTGGCGCTCCAGCAGTTGGTGCATGAACACACCGACGACGCGCTGTGGGATGCGCGCATCCAGCGACTGCAGGACGGCGCGCAGCGCTGGGCGCGGGAAGGGGTGATGGCTGCCCTGCGGCACTTCATCCGGGAGGAGGGCGTGGTGGCCCGTGCCCACGCTGCGCCCATGGGCGAACGGCGCTTGACCAACTGCCTGCACCTGGCCGAGTGGTTGGAGTCGCTCAGCGCGCAACACCGCAGCCCCGCCGCCCTGGTTCGCGCTTACGCCAATGTATTGGCCGATCCCATCGCCGCCCTCCAGAACACACCAGGCTTGCGCGACGCCACCTTGCTGCGGCTGGAGAGCGAAGCCGACGTGGTGCAGATCGTCACCATTCACAAGTCCAAGGGCCTGCAATACCCGCTGGTGTGGCTGCCCTTTGGTGTGGCCAGCAGCGCCGATCGTGTGGCCAAAGGCCAGCCCACGGGGGAACACCGTGACGTACTGTCGGCGCAAGACCCGGCTGGAGAAGTCCCCGCCGAGTCTCCAACCGCCGGTGACACGGAAGCGGCTGATGACAGCCCCCAGCCTTCCTCCACCCCGCAAGATGCCCTGGAGGCCTTGCGAGAAGACGTGCGCCTGCTGTATGTGGCACTGACCCGAGCCGTGCACCAGGTTTGGCTGGGCGCCACACCGCGCAAGGCCCACCCCAACCGGGCGCAGAACTGGCACCTCAGCGCGCTCGGGCGGTGGGTGTCCGGTGCGGGCCATCCGCGTGCCGATGCCGACGTGGTGGAAGACCTGCGCGGACTGTGGGCGGCCATGCAATCCCGGTGCGCCGAGGAAGACCCGGCCCCCGGCCCAATGGGATGGGTGCACCTGGACATCGTCGACGCGGAGGATGATGCGATCTGGCCCGTCAAGGCTGCGCCGGCGCTGCCGGGCGTTGGGCCGACGTCGCCCAGCGGGCCGGCCATACAGCCGTGCCCCCCCGCGGCACCAAGCCCTGCATCACCGGCGCGCCCCGCGCGCTCGGTGGCGCATCCGGTGCAGCGCCAATGGCGGGTGTCCAGCTACTCCGCACTGGCCAGTGGTGCCGGCGAACACCTCAGCGCCTGGCGTGAACTGCGCTGGGATGAAACGACCGACACCAGCGCGGCACCCATCGGTGCCGCGCAGTCCCCCGCTGAGACGGCCGGGCCTGGGCACGCCTGGCCTTCCAGTGCCGCGTTTGGACAACTCCTGCACGAGTGCCTGGAGCTGGGGGCTGAGGCCCACTTCGATACCCGGCCCGACAGCGCGTGGTCACACGCCCTTCGGGTCCGACTGGACAGCAGTGCCTGGGCCCAGCACGCACAAGACATCCAAGCTTGGCTGTACCGCGTGGCGCGTGCCCCCCTGCTGCCGACCGGACAAGCCCTGTGCGAACTACCGGTGGCACGGGCCGAGTTGGAGTTTTGGATGCCCATGCAGCCCCTGGACACACGGGCCTTGGACAGCCTCCTGATGCAGCACCTGTGGCCTGGTGAACCGCGCCCGGCGCTGAGGCCTCAGCGCCTTGAGGGCCTTCTCATGGGCTTTGCCGATCTGGTGGTGGAGTCGCAGGGACGGCTGGAGGTGCTGGACCACAAGTCCAACCGACTGGCCGAAGGACCGCGTGGTTACACACCGGCCGCGCTAAAGGCGGCGGTCCTGGAACACCGCTATGACCTGCAAGCCGCGGTCTACCTGCTGTCCCTGCACCGCCTGCTGCGCGTGCGCTTGGGCGCGGCCTACCGCCCCCAGTCCCATCTGGGTTGCGCACACTTCCTGTTCCTGCGCGGCATCGACCAGCCTGGCGGACACCTGGTCTCCATCCCGGCCGACATCGCCTGGCTGGAGCCCTTGGATGCCCTCCTGGGCCCCACGCCCGCCACAGGCGAAGCGCCCGCCGGCGCCACCGCATCGGGTCGGGGGGCACCGTGATGGCTGCACACCCCGTGGCTTCCGCAGCCTTGCTGCCCTTGCCCAGCCATGGGTTCGCCCACCTGGACGTGGAACTGGCCGACCTGCTGCGCCGGTACCTGGCAGACCGTGGAATGGATGCCAACGCACCCGCCGTGCGGTGGTGGTGCGCGGCGCTGGCCTTGACCAGCCGTGCCCATGCCCGCGGCCATGTGGGCCTGAACGGGTCGGTGCTGCAAAGCCCTGGGGGTTTGGACCTCTTGGACCCTGCCGATCCGGCTTGTAGCGTCGCCTTCAGGGGTTTTGTACAGCGCTGGCTGCAGGAGGCGGCTGCATCGGGCCTGGGGGCAGGGGATGCATCCGAGGCTCGCGTGGTCCAAGAGGCGGTGCTCAGCAGCGGGCTCTTGTGCTGGGACCTGCAGCACCTTTACCTGCGTCGTCTGTGGGCCGCCGAGTGCCGTGTGGCCCAATCATTGGCCGATCGAAGCCGCCAGAGCACCCCCTGTGGTGCAGAGCAGGCGCTGCAGGTCGAACAACTGCTGCAGAACTGGTTTGGCCCAGAGGCCGATCAGGCCAGTGCCGACCAGCAGCACGCCTGCCGCCAAGCGCTGCACGCCCCGTTCTTGGTGCTCAGCGGAGGGCCCGGAACCGGCAAAACCTATACCGCCGCGCGCTTGATGGCGCTGCTGCAGGCCATGAGGCCGCCAGGCACACCGGCCCTGCGGGTGGCCTTGGCTGCACCCACCGGAAAGGCCGCCGCGCGGCTGCGGCATTCGATGGAGCAGGCCTGGGCACAACTGCACGGACGCGGTTTGCCCGATTCGTTTTGGACCGAGTCTTGGGCCGCCGTGGAGCCCCCCCAAACTGTGCATGCGCTCTTGGCCCAATGGCGTCGCCGGGCTCGTAACGGGGCTTTGAACCGAAGCACCCCAGCCCGCGGCCATGCACCGGCTCCGGGGCTGGAAGCATCCGTTGATGTGCTGCTGGTCGATGAGGCGTCCATGCTCGACATCGAGTTGATGGATGAGTTGCTCATGCACCTGCCCGCGCAGGCCCGGCTGGTGCTCATCGGAGATCCGGCACAGCTGGCCTCGGTGGAAGCGGGTTCCATCCTGGCAGATCTGTGTGGTGCCCTGGCTTCGCACCCTGGCCACGTGGCCCTTCGTCACAGCCGTCGCTTTGACGGCACCATCGGTGCCTGGGCGCGGGGCCTTCAGGCACAAGACGCCGACGTGCTGCGAGACATTGAGGCCCACGCCCAGTCAGACCGTCACGCCTTGATCGAGACCGCCGTTGGGCCCCTGGGTTGGGAGCCTTTCTTTCAGGCCCTGAGCGCCATGCCCGTGGCCACTTCCGGTCAAGCGATCGCGGCTGACGTGGTGGCCCAACTGCTGAAGGAGGTCGACCGCTTTCGGGTGCTGGCGGCGCTGAGGCAGGGGCCTTGGGGGGTGGAGGGGTTGAACCACGACATCGAGCGGGCGCTGGCCGCGCGAGGCCACTTGAACCGGTCCGAAGCGTGGCCACATGGCCGGGTTTTGATGATCACCCGAAACGACGATGCGACCGGGCTGCGCAACGGGGATGTGGGGGTGGTGTTGGCGCCGCTGGGCTCAGCACCGAGATTTGTCTGGATGGCGGGGCAGGAGCCGCGTTCCGTGGGCGTTTCGAGGTTGCCGCCGCATGAGCTGGCCTACGCCATGACGGTCCACAAGAGCCAGGGCTCCGAATTCGACCGCGTGGTATTGGTACTGCCCGATTCAGACCACCCCGTCTTGTGTCGAGAACTCTTGTACACGGGGCTCACCCGTGCCAAGCGAGACCTGCTGTGGTTCTTGCCCAACCCTTCACTGCTGGGTGCGGCGGCAAGCCGAACGACTCGACGCATGGGCGGGTTGTGGCCCCGCCTGGATGCGCTGACAAGACCAGATGGGGCCTAACGGCGCTGGTCGAACTGCAGCATCAGGGCCCACTCGGCGGGACGCCGAAGGCTGCCGTGGTGGTGCCACACTTCAAAGCGGTCTTGGGACTTCGAACCTTTGTCGCGTACACCCTCTTCGGGTGCCGGTTGGTCAACCAAGCGGGGCAGGGTGGTGCCCAGACGGTTCAAAGACGTGGAGCTGCGGCTGGAATTCATGGTGGTGATGCAATACCAATGGGTCTTCAACGCAGCCCGATCGAGCTTGGTTGACAATCCGCGCAGTACCTGACGAATCAGGGATAACCCTAGACCATGCACATTGCCGATCTGCGCCTGGCCTTGGCCGATTTGGGCGCCGGCCCCGGCCACACCGCCCGGTTTCTGAGGGCCTGGACCCACAACCGACCGCTCTCGGCAGGCCGAGCCCTGCCCGAGCGCTACTTCCCGCAGGCCATGCTGCAGCGGGTGCCCGGGCTCCAGGCCAAGTTGGCGGGGCTGCTGCGACCGGTCTCTGAGCATCCCGCAGAAGATGGTTCCCGCCGCCTGCTCCTGGCATTGTCGGACGGCAAGACGGTCGAAACGGTCTTGCTGCCGCGCCAGGGCGTGTGTGTTTCCACCCAAATCGGGTGTGCGGTGGGGTGTCGCTTCTGCATGACCGGCCGGGACGGCCTGATACGGCAGCTCGGCAGCGCCGAGATCGTGGCGCAAGTGGTGCACGCGCGGGCCTTGGCGCCCGTGCGAAAGGTGGTTTTCATGGGCATGGGCGAGCCCGCCCACAACCTGCAAGCCGTGCTGGAAGCCATCGACCTGCTGGGCCAAGAGGGCCAGATCGCCCACAAGCAACTGGTGTTTTCGACCGTGGGAGACCCCAGGGCCTTCGAGGCCCTGGCCCAGCGCCGAATCAAGCCAGCCTTGGCGCTGTCCCTGCACACCACGCGGCAGCCGCTGCGCCGCGAGCTCTTGCCCCGCGCGCCCGACCTCAGCCCACAAGCTCTCATCGACGCGGCCACCGATTACGCGGAGCTCTGCGGCTACCCCGTTCAGGTGCAATGGACCCTGCTGGAAGGGGTCAATGATGGTGACGACGAACTCGAGGCGATCGTGGCGCTCATGAAGGGCCGCCGCATGATGCTCAACCTGATCCCCTTCAACGCCGTACAGGGCAGTGGCTACCGACGGCCCAGCTGGGAGCGCGCCGCCGACATGGCGCGGCGCCTGAACCGTCAGGGGGTGTACACCCGGCTTCGCCGATCAGCCGGGCAAGACGTGGAAGGGGGCTGTGGCCAGCTGCGGGCCCACCGCCCCAGCATCCCGATCAGGCCAGCGCCCTGAGGGGTGTCACAGCGGGGCTGCCCAACTGTTCCAGGGCCGCCCGCAGGTGCTCAAG
>JACCDH011776983.1_pt1 | contig 13944 bp, 13 predicted proteins | sample 7442481 | NCBI WGS metagenome assembly JACCDH01 (sample SAMN15323433, study PRJNA562643) | freshwater metagenome | isolation source: river surface water | place: USA:Blue River Watershed | collected 2017-08-15
GGCGAGGCCGAGGTCGTTCTGGCCATGGAAGCTGAACACGGCGTGTTGGGCATTTTTGGTGTTTTCCATGACGTAGCGGAACATTTGGAAGATGGATTCGGGCGTGCCGTAGCCCACGGTGTCGGGCAGGTTGATGGTGGTGGCACCTGCGGCAATGGCAGTTTCCACCGCGCGGCAGAGATAGTTCAGCTCGGTGCGGGTGGCGTCCATCGCGCTCCACTCCACGTCGTCCGTGAAACTGCGGGCGAGGGTGACGGCGTTTTTGGTGACCTCGAGCCCTTGTTCCTGCGTGAGTTTGAATTGGTGGGTGAGGTGAATTTCGCTGGTGGACATGAAGGTGTGGATGCGGCCGCGTTTGGCGGGTTTTATCGCCTCGGCGGCGCGGCGGATATCTGCTTCCTTCGCGCGGGCGAGGGAGCAGACCACAGCGTTTTTGCATTGCTCGGCGATGGCTTTCACGGATTCGAAATCGCCGTCGCTTGCCATGGCGAAGCCTGCCTCAATCACGCCTACGCCCATGCCATCCAGCACTTCGGCGACGAGGAGTTTTTCCTCCCGCGTCATGCTCATTCCTGGGGACTGTTCCCCGTCGCGCAGGGTTGTGTCGAAGATGGTGATGCGGTTGGTCATGGCGATATCTCCTATATATTCGCCTTAGCAGTGCCGCGAAGCCTCTACAAGGTGAAGATGATTGTTGCGGGCACTTTAAGATGGTAGCATTAACTGGGAGACAATGTTTTTATGATTAGAAAATGGGCAAGATTTAGTTCAAGAAAAACGGCAGAGGAGCTGACAAATAACACTGCGGCAGAGGGATTGGTTGGCGTCTATAAAAAAGCATTTATTGAACGCTTTTTGTTGGAAATGAGTAGCGTGCTTCAAGAAAAATATCCCGATGAGCCTATCCAGCTAGGGATAAATGGCGATCGATTGCCAGGGTTGCAGGCGTTGTCAGAGATGCCTGCGCGGGACAAGGTGGCGCTGCGTGGGATGCTGACACGCACAACAAAAGATGCCGGAAAAAGATATTACAAAGCCATTGAAGAGATGCAGCAGTTTATCGAAACACTGGTGCGTATAGACATGATGGGTGACTCGAAGCATGTGCTTGAGCGCACTATGGCTGACGCAGACCAGTATTTAAAGGGAGAAATGACGGCGCAGGAATATGCGGACGACATGAAGCAGCGCGCGTCCAATATTTCTGGATATCGGTCATTTAGTTACAATGCATTACAGCGGCCGCTTGCTACAGAGTATATTTACGCTGCGTTGCTGGAAGTGCCCGCGGTAATGGCGCGCAATAATGCTGAGCGTTATGCGGATAGCAAGATCGATCCTGCCGAGTTACAGCAGCTGGCGGCGTCTATTGCGCGCTAATGCGCCATGCTGCTTTTTCGATGCCTTGGATGTAGAGCAGGGCGGTGAGGTCGTTGAAGCGGATGGCGGCGGGGGCGGCTTGCTCCACGATGGGTTTGGCGTGATAGGCGATGCCTAGGCCTGCGGTTTGGATCATCGGCAAATCGTTTGCGCCGTCGCCCACGGCCATGGTGCGGGCAAGGGGGATGTTGTGTTTCGCGGCGGCACGCAGCAGCGAGGCACGTTTGGCTTCTTTGCCTAAGATAGGTTCGCGGACGTTGCCTGTGAGGCAGCTATTTTCCAGTTCAAGGATATTCGCTTCATCGCCATCGAACCCAATGGCGGCGGCGACGCGGGCGGTGAAATAGGTGAAGCCGCCAGAAACGAGCAGGGTTTTTGCGCCGCGGGCTTTCATGGTGTGCACCAAGGTGCGCGCGCCCGACATGAGGGTGATGCGCTCGCGGTAGGTGCGGTCGAGTGCCTCGACATGCAAATTTTTAAGGAGTGCTACGCGCTCGCGTAGGGCGGCGGCGAAGTCCAGCTCGCCGCGCATGGCCCGTTCGGTGATGGCGGAGACATGGGCGCGCATGCCCACGGCATCGGCCAGCTCGTCGATGCATTCTTGGTCGATCATGGTGGAATCCATGTCGGAGATGAGCAGCTGTTTTTCGCGGTTCTCTATCGGCTGCAGCACCGCATCGATGCATGCCGCATGGGCGTTTTTAAGCGATTCTTCTAAACTATGCGGCGCGGGCACCGCGTCGAATTCGAGGTCGCAGGCGTGATCCGAGAGCCAGACAGTGCGAACGGGGTTGAGGCGCGCGCGAACTGCGGGTATGAGTGAGGTGTCGGCGCGCAACGGTGCCGTAGTGGTGGGGGCAATTAACGTAAGTACATGGCGCATACGACAACATCCAAAACAATTGCGGTGCTGATGGGGCCGACGGGGTCGGGCAAATCGGCGATGGCGCTAGAGATAGCGAAGTCGCGCCCGACTGTCATCATCAATGCCGATGCGATGCAGATGGTGGCCACACTTCGTGTGTTGAGTGCACGGCCAACGGTAGAGGAGGAAGCCCAAGCGGAGCATGCGCTTTATGGCGTGCTGCGGGCGGATGAACCAACCAGTGTGGCGCGGTGGTTGAGTTTGGTGGAGCCCATTATCAGGCAGACCCACGCAGTGGGCAAGCTACCGCTGCTGGTGGGTGGCACGGGCATGTATGTGAAGGCATTGCAGGACGGATTGGCGGCAGTGCCTGCGGTGCCTGAGGAGATTCGGCAGAAATACCGTGCGCTGGCGCAGGCGGAGCTGCACCCGATGCTGATGCAGCGCGACCCGATTATGGCGGCGAAGCTGAAGACGGGGGACACGCAAAGGTTGATTCGTGCGCTGGAAGTGGTGGAAGCAACGGGGCTGAGCCTTGACCATTGGCAACGCCAGAAGGCGAACCCGCTATTTCCCGACGCGGTGTATCGCTACTATTATATGCAGATGCCGCGTGCGGAGGTCTATGCGCGGATTGATGCGCGGTTTCAGAAAATGCTGGATGCGGGGGCGCTGGACGAGGTGCGCGGGCTATTGGCGCAAGGGCTTGCCCCCGACACCCCCATTTTGCGCGCCCATGGGGTGCCGGAGCTGGCGGCGTATCTGAACGGCACCATGGCGCTGGACGAGGCTATTGAAAAATCACAACAAAACACCAGAAACTACGCCAAACGGCAAATGACATGGATTCGCAACCAGCTGCCGGAAGCCACCCCTGTTAACCCTTTATCACCCCCGAATTTCACAGAACTTTAACATTTCTTAGGGCTGGGTTGGGGTAAGTTGGATGGGTTATTATCCAATTTAGAAGCCCTATGACTCATAAAAATAATCACCATGCCTATGGATTAGACGCGCCCGATAGCGTGAATGTGCCTCCGCATATTCAGCAGCTCTATCAGGAAGCGTTCGCTGTTGGTGGATTGGAGCAATTTCCCGACTATGTGGCGGTGGTGTTTACCAAGCAGCACAAAGATAAAATGAAGACCGCAATAGAAGATTTTCTTGTGCGGGAAGAAGCGCATGGCGGCGATATTCGTCTGCTTCAATTTTCTAGAGAATCCAAGCTATGTGGCTATTTGCTGCCAAAGAACGTGTTCGTGAAAACTGCTGACGGAGCAAGCAATATTCTTCCCACAGAAGATGCGCGTTGGTTGAGCTATCTTGTGCGTTTGGGCACTGTTGCTAACGTTGCAGAGGTGGAGGATCCCCGCGCGATGGAGCATACGTTGCGCCCCCTGCTGCGGCAAGTGCCGCGGATGGTGCTTCATACGCCCAATGCGATAAAAGAACTCTACCGAAACGTGCGCTGTGTGATGGATGCCGAAGACTCGGATATGATGCTTGTGTGTTTTGACCCATCTCATCGCAAACACATGACAAAAGCTATTCATGCGTTTGAAGAGGCGAATAATATCTCAATTGGGGGAGAATATATTCTTGATTTCTCACCTACGCTTCCAGCGATTGGTTTTTGGGTACCTAAGCGACTGGCGTTGACGAACGAGTATGGCGATTCAGTAAGCATGCAGCCCGCAGAAAGTAAGTGGTTAAGCTATTGTGTAAAAAAAGGAAATCTACCGTGCGGGGCGGTGAAGGCGGAGCTTAAGCCTTTTTTGGAGGAGCTAAGAACAGCATTAGAAAAAGCGGATAAGGCCAGAGAGAACGAGCGCTGGAATTAACGATAATCCTGCTTTCATCTTCACCCTTTCTTAAGGGGCGATGGTGTAGAGTAGGGCGACAACATTAGGTGGGAATGAGCAACGACCATACAGAGTTAGACAACATGCTGGAGCCGCATTTGGACAAGGCATTGCTGGCAATGACGGTGAAGGGTCATGATAGCGCGATGCTACTTTTTGATGCAGAGGATGGGGCAGCGGTTGAGCGGACGATTAATCGTTGGATGCGCCACCATGGTGCAGAATCATGTCCCTATAAAGCTCGGCGCGCCGCAAAAGGAACGCCGCAGGAGCTGTTTAGTCTTTTGGTTCCTAGCGAAACAGCATTATTTTTGATGCTGGAACAGCGTGCAAAGGAACGCAAGCTCCAGTTCTTGGATACTGTTCCTGATGAAGCCGTGCGCGAAGTTGGGCGCGATTTTGTGTTTCCGCAAATTGACATTAACCTCCTGCACCAAGAGCATGCGCAGCTTATTGCGACGGCAGAGGGCAAGGACTATGCCTATGTGGTGTTTGGTGAAGGGCAGGGGGAGGCGGCGTATCGTGCGGCGGTGAGCGCCCGTAAACGCGGCGTCGTTCCTCCAGTGCTTGAAACCGGCTTACACAATAGTGATGTAATGGATGAACTCGAGATCCAAATTCCTGAAAAAGGCATTCATTCTGCGTATGGATTCTATATCTCTACGCGCTCGCCGGAGTTTTACAAATTGCAGGCAATGGCGAAGGATGGTCTTGTGGATTCCCTAGCGTTTCCGAGTGGCCAAGAGGTTGACCCAGACGCGGTGATGGACGCGCTGAAGGCGCTAAATAGCCGCCGTTATGAAAACAAGGCAGAAGGTTCGCACCGGCTAAGTGCGCTCTATCGTAATGCCTTGGCGTACTCGGTGGCGCCTCCATCTAAGGAATATCCGTACGAGCGTGCGTTTGTAGTTTTTGATAAAGGACACGAGCGGCAGGCTGAAATTGCCCGCGCCCACGCGCAGCAGGAGGCGATAACGCACGACCCCGCCGCGGCTTATGATGACAGCTTAAAACAATGCGAGCGATTGTTGGTGAAGGCGCATGTTACGCCACCGAACATTGCCGATTCGTTTCCTGTATCGGTGGAGAAAAAATCCTACATATTTGCTAAAGCGCCCGCGAACAATGTGCAGGAGCAGGATGCATACCCCGTTATTTGCATGCGCACCAATACGGAGGCATTTAAATTTTTGTCATCGCCCGCGGGGATGTTTAAGCATCAGGTGGTTCGTGTTGAAAACAATGTGAGCCATTCGTTTGACGAGGAGGATGGAAACAAGCATGCCTGCCTCTATGCCCTTTCGCAAGAGATCGGCGCGCGCAGCCGATACGGCATTACCCCCATCGCAGGGAGGAATTAGTGATGAACGAGGCACGGCATGAGGCGTTGGAGAAGCTATATGCGCATGTGATTGCGGTGGATCGCGATCCCAATACCAATGATTTGGACGTGATTTTCTCGCCGCAATATGCGGATGAAATGAGGCGGGCAGCTGAGGATGTGAATGCGCGCTATGCTGGTTGCGCGACCGAGGGAGAAGTAGATGCGGTGGGCGCATCGCTTTATCTGCGCCGCGTGCTGGATGGAAAGTTGATTGATGATGTCGATTTTCTGGAGCGCAAAGTTCAGCAAGGAAAACTCAAATTATATATTAATGGCAATATTCAAGACGGCGCGAACTCGCGACAGCTCTATCATTCTATCGATGCTACGCTTCGAGCAAATAGAGAAACGTTAGAGATGGGGCGTCGGTTCTATCGGGCGATGATGGCTATCTATTTGCCCGATGGAAATATGGAAGTGATTTTTGATGAAGGGGCAACGCACGATGCAAAATTTGCCTACGGCCAATGTAAAGCGGATGGTGATAATCGGGCTTTGGGAAAGCTGCTTAGATACAAAGCAAGAGCCACAGATGGTCGAGAATTTATTTATCCAAGGCTCGTTGTAAGCAAAGGTTCTAAGGCCTTTCAGTATCTTGAACAGCGGGTGGTAGATAAGACGCTAGCCACGGCCAAAATTGGTGCACCAAAAAAAGGTGTAATTCTAGCGGAAGCGGACATCTTGAAAAAGGCCTTCTCGCTATTGAAAACCGAAATCAACAGACATTATGATACGGTGCAGCTTTATTTAACGCATGCGGAGGCGATTGCACCTAATATCGAGGAACGAAAGCCTGAGTTGGTTGTGGCATTCAGTGATTTTGAGGCCGCAAAGGAAGCAGCTGAGCGCGCGCATGTTGACCCTCCGATTGAGCAGGCATTTGTTTCCGACAACGACATCAAGAATATCTATTATCAGATTTACCTGCCGAACGCGTTGCCGGAAGCGCGTTTTTTACAAGATATGCGTAAAGATAAAGAAATTGATTATGTTCAAAAAGGCGCGGCCGCTATGCGTCAGAAAATGAAGCGCTGGGCGAATAAACAGGAACGTGACGACCCAGAGTTGCAGTCTCAGTTCACATATCGAGAGCTTTATCGAGATGTTTTGGCATATGCGACGGCAGATAACTCTTCGTATGCGTTGATGGTATTTCCGCTGGATGGCACACCTAAAGCTAGGCGCGCGCATGAAGCCGCGGTGAAGGAAAAACCTGAGATGTATAACGCGGATAGACTTAAAGCCCCTATTTTTATATCGGCGCAACATCCCGATACGGAACGCAAATGTCACTATCCTGCGTTCTATTTGCATAAAAGCTCAGCGGCATTTCAGTCTCTCAGCACAATGCCTTCCTTTTCGGCAACGCATATCCATAGCGATGGTAAGTCTTTGAATTTATACGAGCACATGCAGCAGCATTTGGAAACAAAGCCCAACAGATTAAGATCGAACGATAGCGACGAAATGGCTATTTAGTTCAAAAATAGTCTTGTTTATTTAGTTTAGATAAACTAAACGCTTTTTCCTATGACTGGGAAAAATAAAGAACGGATTGTGGCGAAATTTGGCGGCACCGGCGAGGTGGCGGCCATTTGTGGCGTAACGGCTGGGGCGGTTTCGCAGTGGGATATTATTCCTGCGCGGCACCAGATGACGCTGCTTCAGGAAGCCCGCGCACGCGGGATTAGCCTGACGCCGGATGAGTTTATGGGCGCGGTTGGCCGCGCCAAGAAGCCTGCCAATAAAGAAACCGCGGAGCCCCGCGCTGGCCGCGAGATGACTGGCGCGGAGATGATTATTCAAGCCATGCTGGATAATGATACGGAGGTGGTGTTCGGCTACCCCGGTGGGGCGGTATTGCCGGTGTATGACGCGCTGTTTAAACAGAAAAAGCTGCGCCATGTGCTGGTGCGCCACGAGCAGGGGGCTGGTCACGCCGCCGAAGGATACGCGCGGGCAACGGGTAAATGCGGCGTGCTGATGGTGACGAGCGGCCCCGGTGCCACCAACACCGTGACCGCGCTGGCGGATGCATTGATGGATTCGATTCCCTTAGTGTGCGTGACGGGACAGGTGCCAACGCACTTGATTGGAACAGATGCGTTTCAGGAAGCGGATGTGGTGGGCATTACGCGCAGCGCCACGAAACATAATTACCTCGTGAAAAACGTGAATGACCTTGGCCGTATTATGCATGAGGCGTTCCATGTGGCGATGTCTGGCCGCCCCGGCCCTGTGCTGGTGGATGTGCCGAAGGATGTGTTGAATGCGACGGGGCTCTATCGTGGCGGCGAAGGCGCGCGGCGGCAGTCCTACAACCCTGTGAAGAAGCCAGACGCGCGAATGATCGAGCGCGCGGTGGAGCTGATGGCGCGCGCCAAACGCCCGATTTTTTGCGTGGGCGGTGGCGTGGTGAATGCGGGGACAGAGGCATGCGATGCGCTGGTGAAATTTGCTCGCGCCACCGGCTTTCCTGTGACGACAACGCTGATGGGGCTGGGCGCTTTCCCCGGAACGGATAAGCAATTTTTGGGAATGCCTGGGATGCATGGATCGCTGGAAGCGAACATGTGTATGGCGGAATGTGACGTGATGATTAACCTTGGCGCGCGGTTCGATGACCGTGTGACGGGGCGGTTGGATGGGTTCTCGCCACAATCGAAGAAAATTCATGTGGATGTGGATGCCTCCAGCATCAACAAGATTGTGGCGGTGGATGTGCCGATTGTCGGCGACGCTGGCGAAGTGATCGAGGCGATGGCGACATTGTGGCGGAAGAATAAACTGACGCCGCAACGCGATGCGCTCGCCAAATGGTGGAAGCAAATCGAGACATGGCGCAAGCGTGATTCGTTTGGCTTTGCGCAAACGGGCAAGGTGATTAAGCCGCAGCACGCGCTGCGCCAACTGAACAAGGCGCTGGTGAAAAAAGATTTCTACATCACCACCGATGTGGGCCAGCACCAGATGTGGGCGGCGCAGCATATTCTGTATGATAAACCCAACCGTTGGCTGACGTCTGGCGGGCTTGGCACCATGGGATACGGGCTGCCTGCGGCGATTGGCGTGCAGATTGCACACCCGCAAAAACCCGTGGTGTGTGTGACGGGTGAAGCCAGCTTCATGATGAATATTCAGGAGCTATCGACGGCGGTGCAGCACCGCTTACCGGTGAAGGTGTTTATTCTCAACAACCAGTATATGGGCATGGTGCGCCAGTGGCAGGAGATGTTCTACTCTAGCCGCTATTCCGAGAGCTACATGGATTCGTTGCCTGATTTTGTGGCACTCGCGGAAGCGTTCGGCATGAAGGGCATTCGTGTGAAAGACGTGAGCAAGCTGGACGGCGCAATTGGAGAAATGCTGGCACATAAAGGGCCGGTGTTGTTGGATGTGTGGGTGGACCAGAAAGAGAACGTGTATCCTATGATTCCTGCCGGTGCGGCGCATCACGAGCTGGTGCTTGGGCCGGATGAGGCGGCACCCGTTTTAGATAAGAATAGAGTATAGCATGACCAACGAATCACTCGACATTGTGTATGACATTCCTGACGAGGAAGTGCTCGAGGATCGCCATATTTTGGCGGTGCTGGTGGACAACGAATTCGGGGTGCTGAACCGTGTGGCGGGGTTGTTCTCGGCGCGGGGATATAACATTGGCTCGCTGACGGTGGCGGAGGTAGATGCGCGGCGCGGGCTTTCGCGCATTACCGTGGTGACGCGCGGTTCGGCGGCGAAAATCAAACATATCATTGCGCTGCTGGAGCGGATGGTGCCCGTGCACAAGGTGCATGACCTGACGGTGGAAGGCGCGTTTGTGGAGCGCGAGTTGGCGCTGGTGAAAGTGGTGGGCGGTGGCGATCAGCGGTTGGAAGCGCTGCGCATTGCGGATATTTTCCGCGCCAAGCCGGTGGACACCACGATTGAAAGTTTCGTGTTCGAGATTACCGGCACCTCTGAGAAAGTGAACAGCTTCATCGACCTCATGCGCCCACTGGGCATGGTGGAAGTCTGCCGCACGGGTGTGGCATCCGTTAGCCGCGGAAAGAAGGGGATTTAGAAGCCACCAAGATTTTTAATGGAGTGCTGATAAAGTATGCGCCCCAGATATTGAGACTGCGCTAAGTTAACGGCACTAGGTGTCATGGATGGGTTTTCTTTCGCCACACTATCTATCAACTTTAGGTTTTCGTTGATTTCCTGTTTTAGCGTTTCTTGATTCCACGACATAAGGTGCCTCTTTGTTTGTACTAGGACGGTGTAGCGTATGCATCCGCCTTTGTTTGTGACAATTCTGTGAAGATTGAGACTGCTATTTGCCTTTATATACGCCTGCATCCTTCAAGGCTTGCATGGTGCCTACATAGGCGGCGGTTGCCGTTTGTACGTTTGTGAGCGGCAGAAGGTTCGAGCGGTTATTGCGCGTTTCGTCATTCGCGTAGAATGCGGCGATGTCGTTGAAGCTGTTTGTGTATTGCGTGTGAATGGTCATGATGCTCCCGCAGGGTGAGTGATCGTTGGGCTCTTCCTAGCGCAGGAAATGCTATAGAAATGTGACAGTTTCGTGAAGATTTTGGGTTAAATTGTCATGATATTTTCACATTTTTTGTGAGGCGACCTTGCTAGAATGGTGGGATGGCATGGTTTAAAAAACGCAGCGGAAACGGCGCGGCTGACGCACAGAAATGTGCGCAGGATAACCTCTATCTGTTGCTCGACCAACGTTACCATGAATGCCTGCTGGACGAAAAAGTTTGGCGGCGGTTAGAGGCATTGGATGCTGGGCTGGTTGCAGGCAGCATGCGGATGGAGCCCTTTGACCCCAAGCAGATGGTTTCAAGCGAGCGCAACAAAGAGCATGCGCAAGAAAAATTTACGCTGAAGCAGCCGACGCTGGTGTTTGGCATGCGCACAAAGGCGCAAGCGAAAGAGGCGGCGTTGCTTTTGAACCGCCTGATGGTGGGATGCCAGACGCAGTTCCACGCCGAACCTGCGGGGGATGGAACCTATCAGGTGCGCACCAATATCGATAAGCAACACTGGGATAAATTGACTGTGCTTTGCCAATATCGGTTTGATCGGGAAATTCCTGAGGCAGAGCGTCATCGCCATACGGTTTGCGCGCAACGCCATATTCATGACTACACGCGTGGCACTGATGCGAAAGACTGGAAGGCGCTGTCGGGGGTTCCGGCGTTCATTACCCTGATGGGATTGCCGGGCATCCTGCGCCCCGCTGTATCAGAAGCAATAGATAGTGCACGCAAACAGCGCGAATTTTCGGAACCTAGCCCATTGGGTGTTCCAGCACTTTTTCGTGGTGTGCCAGTGCATGTGGAATTGAAAAGCGGCCAAGGCGGTGTGTTTGACTCCTATAGCTATGGCTACTTGGTGGATTTGGCGGCGCTTGATAAAGCCACGGATGGTAAGACGCCAAAAGCCCTCCTTTTAGAAACCATTGGCGGCAATCCGTTTGAAAAAAATATCAGCCCCACTTCGCGCGTATGCCGAGTTCTTGGTATGACGGGATGGGTGTCGGGGGCGGCGGCATTTACCCCTGAGTTGCTGGATGTGGTTGGAGTTTTCGGGTGCGGCGTAGGAACCGTTGTTTTTGTAACGGGGGCGTGGGCGAACTATCGCTATAAACTCTTGGATCAACTTGCTTCGTTGAAGCAGAACACAACAGAACAGTCATCGGCAGCGGTGATTGAACACTCGCTATCGCGCGAGCAGGGGCGTGGACAACAGCCTAAATTGCAAGAGAAATCCGCATCGGATAGTGCTCGTGACACGCCTGAAGTTGGCCCGTTCTGCGCCGTGTATGCGGTGGAAAGAATTGCGCCAATATCGCATAAAAACACACAAAATCGCTTGGCATAGAGCCAAGTTGCGGATATAAGGCGCGCTTCATTTATGAGGAGCTTTTATGACCGCCGCCGCTGTGAAACAATCCGAAACCGGAATTAGCCTGAATGTCTATTATGACAAGGACTGCGAATTGTCGCTGATTCAGGGCAAAAAAGTGGCGGTGCTGGGCTATGGCAGCCAAGGCCACGCGCATGCCCAGAACCTCAAAGATTCGGGCGTGAAGGAAGTAAAAATTGCGCTCAAAGCGGGCAGCAAAACGGCGGAGAAAGCCCGCTCTGCGGGTTTTGAAGTAGTCACGCCGAAAGAAGCGGCAGCGTGGGCGGATGTGCTGATGGTGTTGGCACCCGACGAATTCCAAGCCGAAATTTACGCGCAGGAATTGGCAGATAACATGAAGCAAGGTGCTGCCTTGTTGTTTGCGCATGGCCTGAACATTCACTTTGAGCTCATCAAGCCGCGTGCGGATTTGGATGTGTTCATGGTGGCGCCGAAAGGCCCCGGCCACACGGTGCGCGGCGAATACCTCAAAGGTGGCGGCGTGCCGTGCCTGATTGCGGTATACCAAGACAAATCCGGCAACGCGAAAAAGCTGGCGCTTTCCTATGCAAGCGCGGTGGGCGGCGGACGCTCGGGCATTATCGAGACCACGTTCAAGGACGAATGCGAAACCGATTTGTTCGGTGAGCAGGCGGTGTTGTGCGGCGGCGTAACGGGGCTTGTGAACGCTGGATTCGAGACGCTGGTGGAAGCGGGATACCCTGCGGAGATGGCGTATTTCGAGTGCTTGCACGAACTGAAATTGATTGTGGATCTGCTGTATGAAGGCGGCATGAGCAACATGCGTTACTCCATTTCCAACACGGCGGAATATGGCGATTACGTGACTGGGCCACGCATCATTACCGAGGAAACGAAAAAGGAAATGAAGCGCGTGCTGGCGGATATTCAATCTGGCAAATTCACCCGCGAATTCATGGGCGACCGTGCAACGCAAGGCGCGCACAACCTTGAGAAATGGCGTGAAGCAACCACCCAGCTTCCCATCGAGCAGACGGGCGCAAAAATGCGCGCAATGATGCCGTGGATTGCGAAAAACAAACTGGTGGACACGGCGAAGAACTAAGCCGCGATACATGAATGATACGAGGGCGTTTGGTGTGAACCAGACGCCCTTTTTTATTCTGCTGGGTCGGCGTGGATAATGACTTCGGCGCCGGGGAAGGCATCCATGATGGCGTGCTCCAACCCGTCGGCGATGGCGTGGGCATCGCGGAAATTGAGGTTGGCGTCGATGTCGATATGCATCTGGACGAATGCCTTGTTGCCTGAATAGCGGGTTTTGAGGTGGTGGTAGCCGCGCACATTCGCCGCGCGGGAGATGATGTCGCGGATGCGGGCTTTTTCGTCGTCGGGCATTTCGCGGTCCATCAGGTTGTTGAAGGCGCGGATGGCGATGGGCTTGGTGTTCCACAGCACAACAACCACGATGAGAATGGCGATGGCGGGATCCGCCCAGTTATAGCCGCCATAGGCGCTTAAGCCATAGGCCGCCAGCACCCCGAGATTGAACAGAATATCGCCGACATAATGCAGGCGGTCGGCGGCGACGATGAGGGATTTGCTGCGGTGGGCTACATAGCCCTGAAACAGCACCAACGCGGTGGTGAGCGCCATGCCAAGCAGGCTGACGCCCATCCCCAATTCGGGATTGGTGAGGGCAAGATGCGGGTTGGCGAGGCGCTCCACCGATTGCAGAAAAATCAGCGCCATGCTGGCGGCGATGAACGCACACTGGGTGAGGCCTGCGATATCCTCGATGCTGGTGTGGCCGAACTGGTGGTCTTCGTCTGCCGGTTTGAGGGCATAGCGCAGCGCCACCATGTTGATGATGGACATGACCACGTCGAACACCGAGTCGGTGAAGGAGGAGAGCATGGCCAGCGAATCGGTTTCCCACCATGCGTAGAGCTTGGCCAGCAGCAGCACGGTGGCCACGGAAACGGAGGCATAGGTGGCCAGATGCATCAACCGCGCATGCGGGTTGTTCTGTAGTTCGGCTGCGTGGTGATGGTGGTGGTGTGCGTGTGCCATGCCTAACGCTATAGCGAAGCTTGAGCCGTCATTCCAGTGAAAGCTGGCACGATGTGATAGATGTTGCAGCCTTTATGCTTCTTCGCTATCAAGCCCCCACATGCGGGTGTAGCTTAGTGGTAAAGCACCAGCCTTCCAAGCTGGCTATGAGGGTTCGATTCCCTTCACCCGCTCCAGCCCATTGCATGGGTGGCATTTTTGTTGCCGATGTTACAGCGCCCACCCCTAAATTCATGCCAGTGGCGCAGCCACCATTTTTCCGTTGCAGCCAGCGCGGAGTTACGTTAAACAGCCGCCATCTACGTGCTGGAGCGCATGACGCGCGCGCGGGAAATTTTATTGATAATTTGGGAGTAAATACATCATGGCAAAGGAAAAGTTCAACCGGTCGAAGCCGCACTGTAACATTGGTACGATTGGTCACGTGGATCACGGGAAGACGTCGCTGACGGCGGCGATTACGAAGGTACTGGCGAAGACGGGTGGCGCGA
>JACCDH011435653.1_pt1 | contig 13941 bp, 7 predicted proteins | sample 7442481 | NCBI WGS metagenome assembly JACCDH01 (sample SAMN15323433, study PRJNA562643) | freshwater metagenome | isolation source: river surface water | place: USA:Blue River Watershed | collected 2017-08-15
ACGCATTGCCGAAGAGATGCGCAGCCCCTTGGGCGAGGTGGTGGGCTACAAGGTGCGTTTCCAGGACCGGTTGCAGCCTGGTGCACGCGTCAAGCTGATGACCGATGGCATCCTCTTGGCCGAGGCACAGGGCGACCCGCTTTTGCGTGCCTACGACACGATCATCGTGGACGAGGCCCATGAGCGCAGCCTCAACATTGACTTCCTGCTCGGGCACTTGCGCCAGATCTTGCCCAAGCGGCCCGACCTCAAGGTGATCGTCACCTCCGCCACCATCGACGCTGAGCGCTTCGCGCAGCACTTTGCGGGGCCGGCAGGGCCGGCGCCAGTATTCATGGTCAGTGGGCGCACCTACCCAGTGGAGGTGCGCTGGCGGCCGTTTGAAGAGTCCAAGGATCGAGATCTCCAGGACGCCATTGCCGAGGCGGTGGATGAGCTCTGGCGCGGTGGTGCACAAGGTGGCGACATCCTCGTGTTCCTGCCGGGAGAGCGCGAGATCCGCGAAGCGGCGGACCACCTTCGCAAGCACCTGGCGCACCACCCGGTGCTGCGCAGCGCCGACATCCTGCCTCTTTTCGCACGCCTGAGCCAAGCCGAGCAGGACCGCGTGTTTTCACCCAGCAACGGTCGGCGCATCGTGTTGTCCACCAATGTGGCCGAGACATCCTTGACGGTCCCAGGTATCCGCTACGTGATCGATGCCGGCACCGCGCGCGTCAAGCGCTACAGCTACCGGAACAAGGTGGAGCAGTTGCAGGTGGAGGCCATCAGCCAGGCGGCTGCCAATCAGCGAGCTGGGCGATGCGGGCGGGTGGCTGCGGGCGTGTGCATACGGCTGTATGACGAAGCAGGATTTGCAGCGCGACCGGCTTTCACGGATCCCGAGATCCTGCGCAGCTCACTGGCCAGTGTGATCCTGCGGATGAAGAGCCTGGGGCTGGGTGAGGTGGAGGACTTCCCCTTCCTGGAAGCCCCACCGCGCAAGGCGGTGGCCGATGGCTATGCGCTCTTGTCTGAGTTGGGAGCCGTGGACGAAGACAACGCCCTGACCGAGTTGGGAAGGTCCTTGGCACGCCTTCCGCTGGACCCGAGGATCGGCCGCATGATCCTCAGTGCGCAGCAGCAGGCCTGCCTGAGCGAGATGCTGGTGATCGCCAGCGCCATGAGCTGCCAGGACGTGCGGGACCGGCCCTTGGAGGCCCAGGCAGCGGCCGATGCCAAACACAAGCCCTTCGATGATGAGCGCTCAGAGTTCATCGGTACGCTCAGGCTGTGGCAGTGGATCGAGGAGGGCCGTGGGCATGGTGCGGTGCAGGCCACCCACAAGCTGTCGCACCGGCAGCAGGAGGCACGTCTGCGCGATCAGTTCATCAACCCGCGGCGTGTCCGCGAATGGCGCGATGTGCATTCGCAACTGCATACGGTGGTGGCCGAGCATGGTTGGCAGCTGAACACCGCCCCGGCCACATACGAGCAGCTCCATCTGTCGCTGTTGTCGGGGCTTTTGGGCAATATCGGTCTGAAGGCCGATGACGACGATCACTACCTGGGCGCGCGCGGCATCAAGTTCTGGCGGCACCCCGGTGCCCACCTCAGCCGAAAGCCGGGCCGTTGGATCATGGTGGCTGAACTGGTGGAGACCACCCGGCTGTTCGGCCGAGGCATCGCCGCCATCGAGCCGCAGTGGGTCGTGCAAGTGGGCGGGCACCTGTTGAAGAAGCAGCTGCTGGAGCCGCACTGGGAGCGAAAGGCGGGCGAGGTGGTGGCGCTTGAGCGGGCCACCCTTTACGGCTTGCTGGTGTATGCCAATCGACGCGTGAGTTTCTCCAAGCTGGACGCTGCGCTGGCCCGGGAGATCTTCATCCGCGAGGCTCTGGTGCAGGGGGACGTGCCACTCGAGTGGGACCAGCGCTTTGCCTTCCTGCCACACAACCGAAAGGCCATACGCTCGGTGGAGGCGCTGGAGCACAAGTCTCGTCGCCAGGACCTGCTGGTCGACGATGCCTTGATCGAGGCCTATTACGGCGAGCACCTTGGGCAGGACGTGTGCAGCCTGCCGACGCTGGAGCGCTGGTACCGCGTCGCCAGGCGAGACAACCCCGATGTGCTCAAGCTCACCACCGAGGAGCTGATGCGCCACGAGGCGGCGGGCATCACGACACAGGCATTCCCCAAGATGATCCGCCTGGGCGGGGTGGACTGCGCTGCCGCCTACCTGCACGAGCCGGGCGATGCGCGCGATGGCTTGACGGTCACGGTCCCGCTGTACGCCCTGAACCAGGTGCAGGAGGCGCGCTGTGAGTGGCTGGTGCCCGGCATGCTCAAGGAGAAGGTGCAGGTGCTGTGCAAGTCGCTGCACCAGAAGGCACGCTCGCGCCTGGTTCCGCTGCCGGAGTTTGCGGCTGAGTTCTGTGAGTTGGCGCGCTTTGCAGACGGCTCGCTGATGGACGCCCTGCTCAAGGCGGTGCGTGACCGGACGCAGCTGGCGGTGCAAAGGGCGGACTTCAAGGTGGAGCAGCTGCCGGCGCACCTGCTCATGAACTTGCGCGTCGTGGACGAACATGGGCGCCAGCTCGGGATGGGACGGCATGTGGCCGCGCTCAAGGCAGACTGGGGCGCCCAGGCCCGCGGCGCCTTCCAGGCCCTGGCCGCCTTGCGCTTGGCGCCAGCGGAGGATCGTGCACCGTCGGCGGCGCCGACCACATGGGTTCAACCATCTGCCACCGCTGAACCTGGCGGCCACCAAACGTTCAAGGGGAATGGCCCAAGGACCGAGGCTAAGGCCAAGGCCAACACCAAGGCCGTTGAGGCCTCCACGACCGGCACCTCTGAAGATCGGCTACACACCGCCTGGGACTTCGGCGAGTTGCCCGAGCTGATGGAGATCCGCCGCAAGGGTCAAGTTCTGGTCGGATTTCCGGCGATCGTCGACCAGGGCGCCGGCGTGCGCATCGAGGTGTTTGACGAACCCGAACAGGCGCACGGCCTTCACCGCCAAGGGCTACGGCGCCTGATAGCCCTGCAGATTCGAGAGCCGCTGAAGTTCCTGGAGAAGAACATTCCCGACCTGCAGCGCATGGCGGTGGCTTACATGCCCCTGGGAACCGAAGCCGACCTCAAGGAGCAGATCATCCAATTGGCCTTGGACCGTGCTTTTCTGGGGGATGCATTGCCCCTCGACGCGGGCTCGTTTGCACGGTTGGTGGAACAGGGGCGCCCTCGCTTGAGCCTGGTGGCACAGGAGGTGGCAAGGCTGACCGGACAGGTGCTGGCTGAGTACGCCGCCGCCTTGCGCAAGCTGCGTGACGCCAGGCTGCCCAAGGAAGCGCATGAGGATATTCAGGCCCAACTGCAACGCCTGGTACACCGTCGGTTCATCACCGAGGTGCCCTGGCTGCAGCTTCAGCATCTACCCCGCTACCTCAAGGGTGTCGTGATGCGCATGGACAAGCATCGAGGCGATGCCGCCCGTGACCAACAGCGCCTAGCGGAGTTTCGGCCCCTGGAGCAGCGCTGGCTAAGGCGGCTGCAGGAGCTCAAGGGTCGGCGCGATGACCGGCTGGAAGAGTTCCGATGGATGCTTGAAGAACTTCGCGTGAGCCTGTTTGCCCAAGAGCTCCGCACCCCGCAGCCGGTCAGCGTGAAGCGCCTGGAGAAGGTGTGGGGACAGATGCAGACCTGAGTTCTGCTTGGCCCAACAGGGTGTCAGTCTCAGCGGGTGAAGAGCTCCAACAGGCGATCCAGGCCGCCGTCCTCGATGGCCACCATGGCCTGTTCGCGCACACGGGGTTTGGCGTGGTAGGCCACAGAAAGTCCGGCCACACCCATCATGGGCAGGTCGTTGGCACCGTCGCCGACCGCGATCGCCTGGTGCGGCCCAAGCCCATAGCGTTCACAGGTGGCCAGCAGCATGCGACGCTTTTCATCGCCGTCGCAGATATCACCCCAGGGCTGGTCCACCAGGGCGCCGGTCAATCGGCCCTGGGCCACCTCCAGCACATTGCTGCGTGCGTCGTCCAAGCCCAGTCGCTCACACACTGCATCGGCGAAGTAGGTGAAGCCACCGCTGACCAGCAGGGTACGAAGGCCCGCGGCCTTGCAGGCCTGGACCAAGACCTGGGCGCCAGGGTTGAGCTGCAAGCGTTGCTCCAGCACCTGTTGCAGCGCCTCCACAGAAACGCCCTCCAGCAAGGCCACGCGTCGGCGCAAACTGTCCTTGTAATCGGTGATTTCTCCCCGCATGGCGGCCTCGGTGATGGCCGCCACTTCGGCTTTGCGGCCTGCTGCATCGGCTATCTCGTCCACGCACTCGATGTTGATGAGGGTGGAGTCCATGTCGAAGGCGATGAGTCCGAAGTCCTGCAGGCGAAGCGGCGGTGAAACGCCGCGGATGGTGAGGCCAGGGCGATAGGTGGTGCGTGCAGTGGACATGGCGTTTGGCAGGCTCGCAGGGTCGTGGGCGAAGTCGGTTGGGGCGCGGCCTCATGCCGTGCCGGCGTGGCTCGTGTCGGCCTTTGGCGTACCCAGGGCGCGCAGGGTGTCGCGCACCAGCTGTGCCCGTTCGGCCGCGCTTTGGGTGGCACGCTCGATGCGCAACTTGTCGTTGCCGGCCAGCTTGATGTCACGGTGCCGCTGCACCAGTTCAATGATTCTCAGGGCATCTACGGGCGGGTTGGGCCGGAAGGTGATGTGCACCAGACGTGGACCGGCGCCGACCTTCACCACGCCCCAGGCTTGCGCCATCCCCCGCAGGCGATGGGTGTCGAACAGCGTTTGGCCCTGCACCGGCAGCTTGCCGAAGCGATCGGTGACCTCTTCCAGCAGGGCATCCAACTGTTGCGCCTGGCGCGCGGTGGCCAGGCGCTTGTAGAGGCTCAAGCGGGCGTGGACGTCGCCGCAGTACGAGTCGGGCAACAGGGCCGGGGCATGCAGGTTCACATCGGTACCGCCACCGAACACGCCGCCCAAGGGGTTGAGGAGGTCAGGCTCGCGGCCCGACTTCAAGGAGCGCACGGCCTCGGCCAGCATCTCGTTGTAGAGCTGGAAGCCCACTTCCATCATGTTGCCGCTCTGGTTGTCGCCCAGCACCTCGCCGGCGCCGCGGATCTCGAGGTCGTGCATGGCCAGGTAGAAGCCGCTGCCCAACTCCTCCATGTCCTGGATGGCCTGCAGCCGTTGCGCCGCCTGCTTGGGCATGCCCTCGACAGCGGGCACGAGGAGGTAGGCGTAGGCCTGGTGGTGGCTGCGGCCCACGCGGCCACGCAACTGGTGCAGTTGCGCCAGCCCGAACTTGTCGGCGCGGCTGATCACGATGGTGTTGGCCGTGGGTACGTCGATGCCCGTTTCGATGATGGTGGAGCACAGCAGCACGTTGTGGCGCTGCGCCACGAAGTCGCGCATCACCCGCTCGAGCTCACGCTCAGGCATCTGGCCGTGGGCCACGGCGATCCGGGCCTCGGGCAACAGTTCGGCCAGCTTGCTGCGGCGGTTCTCGATGGTCTCCACTTCGTTATGCAGGAAGTAGACCTGACCGCCGCGCTTGAGCTCACGCAGCACCGCCTCGCGGATGGTGCCGCTGCCCTCGTTGCGCACGAAGGTCTTGATGGCCAGACGGCGTTGCGGTGCAGTGGCGATCACGCTGAGGTCGCGTAGGCCCTCCAGCGCCATACCCAGTGTGCGCGGGATCGGTGTGGCGGTGAGGGTGAGGACGTCCACTTCGGCACGCATGGCCTTCATGGCTTCCTTGTGCCGGACGCCGAAGCGGTGTTCTTCGTCGATGATCAGCAGTCCCAGGCGCTTGAACTGCACGTCCTGCGAGAGCAGCTTGTGCGTGCCCACCACGATATCAATCGTGCCATCGGCCAACCCGGCCATGGCCTCCTTGACTTCTTTGGCGGTGCGAAAGCGGCTCATTTCGGCCACCTTGACGGGCCACTTGGAAAAGCGGTCGCTGATGTTCTGGAAATGCTGCTCGGCCAGCAGCGTGGTGGGCGCCAGCAGCGCCACCTGCTTGCCGGCGGTCACAGCCACAAAGGCGGCACGCAGGGCGACTTCGGTCTTGCCGAAGCCGACGTCGCCGCAGATCAAGCGGTCCATGGGGCGCGGACTCACCATGTCCTGGATCACCGCGTGGATGGCCGCACGCTGGTCGGCGGTTTCCTCAAAGCCGAAGCTCGTGGCGAAGGCCTCGTAGTCGCCGGCGGCGAAGCGAAAGGCATGGCCTTCTCGGGCGGCACGACGCGCATAGAGGTTCAGGAGTTCGGCGGCCGTGTCCCGCACCTGTTCAGCGGCTTTGCGCTTGGCCTTTTCCCACTGGCCTGAACCCAGACGGTGCAGCGGCGCCTCTTCGGCGCTGACGCCGGTGTAGCGGCTGATCAGCTGCAGTTGCGACACCGGCACATACAGCGTGGCCTGATCGGCGTACTCCAGGTGCAGGAACTCTGAGGCGCCACCATCGGCACCACCTGACAGGTCGATATTGACCAGCCCCTTGTATCGCCCGATGCCGTGGTTGGCGTGAACCACCGGGTCGCCGATCTTGAGCTCCGACAGGTCCTTGATCAGCGCTTCGACGTTGCTGACTTGCTCCTGCTTCTTTCGCCGGCGTGCCGTGGGCGTGGTTGAGAACAGCTCGCACTCGGTGATGAAGTCCAGCGGTGCCTGCTCGCCCTCGCGCAGCCAGCGGAATCCTTCAGCCAAGGAGGCTGCGGTGATCCCCGCCCACTCCTCAGATGCTTCAAATTCGGCCAAGGTGGCAAACGAGGGCACCGACAATCGGTGTTCGCGCAGCAGGTCGAGCAGGCTCTCGCGCCGGCCCTCGCTCTCGGCCACGATCAGGACACGGCTGCGGCCGTTCTTGAGGTGATGCTCCAACGCGGCCAGGGGCTCGGTCGCTCCGCGCTCGATGGCGACGTCGGGTAGTTTGCCCACCCAGTCCAAGGGCTCGGCGCCCCGCAGTGCCAGGCAGGCATGCGACTGCGTGCGGGCGTAGAACTCGTCGACCTTCTGATACAGCGCCTCAGGCGGCAGGATCGGACGCTCGGGGTCGTGTTGCAGGAAGCGGTGCCGCTCGCGCGTGTCGTGCCAAAAGCGCTCCAGCGATTCGTCCACCGCCCCATGCAGCACCACCTGCGCCTGGGTGCCGACATAGTCGAAGACCGTGGCAGTCTCGTCAAAAAACAGCGGCAGGTAGTACTCGATCCCCGCCGTGGCCAGTCCCTGGCCGATGTCCTTGTAGACGCGGGCCTTGGTGGGGTCACCGTCCAGCCGCTCGCGCCAACGGCTGCGAAAGGCCGTTCGCGCAGCCTCGTCCATCGGGAATTCGCGGCCGGGCAGCAACCTGACCTCCGGTACGGGGTACAGGCTGCGTTGAGAGTCGGGGTCGAAGGTGCGGATGGAATCCACCTCGTTGTCAAAGAGGTCGACCCGATAGGGCACGGCCGAGCCCATGGGAAAGAGGTCGATCAGACCACCGCGCACCGCGTATTCGCCCGGTGACACGACCTGGCTCACATGCTGATAACCGGCCAGGGTGAGCTGGGCCTTCAGGGCTGCCTCGTCCAGCTTCTGCTTTTGCTTGAACTCGAAGGTGGTGGCGGCCAGAAAGGACGCTGGCGCCAACCGACCCAGTCCGGTGGTCGCCGGCAGCAGCAAGACGTCGATATCACGCGCGGCATGCAGGCGCCACAGGGTGGCCAAACGCTCGGAGATGAGATCTTCATGCGGGCTGAAGCCGTCATAGGGCAGGGTTTCCCAATCGGGAAACAGGGCCGTCTGCAGTTCGGGTGCGAACAGGCGGATCTCCTCCTGCAGGCGCGGCGCGTCTGAGGGTTCGGCGGTGAAGACCACCAGGCATTGGCGATGGGCCTTGAGCTGCTGCGCATGGCGCGCCAGCAACATGGAATCGGCCGAACCATGCGGGCGGGGCAGGGTGTAGCGCTTGCCGACGGCCAGCGCTGGAACGTTCAGGGGCATGGTGGAGCCGGATTCTAGAATCGGGCGCATGTCCGACTGGTCCACCCTGCGCGCCACCCACCGTCGTCCCCTGCGGGTGGCCCTGTTGCCCTGCGCTGGGCGAGGCGAGCGCGCAGGGGGCGGCCGCCCCAAGCAGTACGTGGAAGTGTCGGGACGCAGCGTGGTGCATTGGACCCTGTTGGCCTTCGATGAACTGGTTGGCCAAGGCCAACTTGATGGTGTGGCCGTTGTGCTGTCCCCCGGTGATGAGGAATTCGTGCAGGCCGTGCCGCCCGCGCTGCGGGAGCGCCTTCAGGTGATGCCCGTTGGGGGCGCCACGCGTGCGCACAGCGTGTGGGGTGGACTCCAGGCATTGGCCCGTGAAGGCCTGGGTGAAACAGACTGGGTGCTGGTGCACGATGCCGCGCGCTGCCTGATCGAGCCAGCCGAATTGCTGCGGCTGATCGTGGCCTGCGAGGGGGATGCGGTGGGCGGCCTGCTGGCCTGCCCGGTGCCAGACACACTCAAGCGCGCCGATGCCCTTGGCCGCGTGCAGGACACCGTGCCCAGGGACCACCTCTGGGCGGCGCAGACGCCGCAGATGTTTCGCTTGGGCCTGTTGCGGGATGTCTTGGGCCGCGCGCTGCAGGCCGGCATCCCGGTCACCGATGAGGCTGGCGCGGTGGAGTGGGCGGGCCAGGCCCCCAAACTCGTGGCCGGGCCGGCCGACAACTTCAAGCTCACCTACCCGGATGACTTTCGGCGGGCAGCTGAGGTGTTGGCGCGTCGATCAACCTCCATCGGTACCACCCCATGACAACTTCAGATATGCGCATCGGCGAAGGCTGGGACATCCACGCGCTGGTTCCCGGACGCGCACTCGTTCTGGGCGGCGTGGTGATTCCCCACACCGCTGGACTGCTGGGCCATTCAGATGCCGATGCCTTGCTGCATGCCATCACGGATGCCTTGTTGGGCGCCGCGGGCCTGGGTGACATCGGCTCGCACTTCCCCGATACCGACCCCTCGCTGGCCGGCGCGGACTCGCGGCTGCTGCTGCAGCGTGCGGCGGCATCGGTGGGGGCGCGCGGCTGGCGTTTGGTCAATGTCGACAGCACGGTCGTGGCCCAGGCACCCCGCTTGGCGGCCCACATCCCCGCCATGCGACAGTCGATTGCGCAGGCCCTGCAACTGGACGCGGCGGCGGTCAACGTCAAGGCCAAGACGGCCGAGAAGATGGGGCCGGTAGGCGAGGGGCGCGCCATTGAGGCGCGAGCCGTGTGCCTAATCGTCAGGGCTTAGCGCTGCCGTCGGGCACGAACACATAGCCCACACCCCACACCGTCTGGATGAACCGCGGGTGGGTCGGATCCTCTTCCAGCATGCGCCTCAGGCGCGACACCTGCACGTCCAGGCTGCGGTCGTAAGGCCCGAAGGCCCGGCCCCTGGCCAGTTGCGCCAGCTGCTCGCGCGTCAGCGCTTGCCCCGGGTGGCGCGCCAATGCCTTGAGCATGGCGTACTCGCCCGTGGTCAGGGGGACCGCCTGGGGGCCCTTGCGGAGCTCCCGGCGCTGCAGGTTGAACTCGAAGGGGCCGAAGTGGATGACCTCAGCCGAACGAGATGGGGCTCCGGGTGGCTCGGTCGCTGCACTGCGGCGCATGACGGCCTGAAGCCTGGCGCGAAGCTCGCGGCTGTGGAAGGGCTTGGCCAGGTAGTCGTCTGCGCCTGCCTCCAGACCGACGATGCGATCCACCTCGGTCGCTTTGGCGCTGAGCATGATCAACGGCGTCGAGTCCTGCGCAGCGCGCAGCGTTCTGCACCATTCCAGGCCCTCGCCTTGGTTCAGTGTGGGGTCGAGCAGCAGTGCGCTGGTGCGACGCGGTACGTGCAGCCGCTGAGCTGCGGGCACATCGGCCGCGACAATCAGTTCAGTGTTGGCAGTGGAAAACTCGGCTCGCAGTTGTGCCAGGGTGGCTGGATCGTCGTCCACCACCAATAGCCTCAACCGGCCGGGCTCTGACGGTTCCAGCATGCATCCTCCCAAGAACACGGGCGGCCGGCGGCCTCCGTGCTTGCGCGGGAGTTTGGCGCTGGACGAGGTGGGTGGGCTTGTGCCCGATCAAGAACGCTACTGCGCCACCCAGCCGCCGTCCACGTTGATCGCGGCGCCGCGGATGTTGGAGGCAGCCTCCGAACACAGGAACACCGCCAGTTCGCCGAGCTGCTCGGGCGTGGTGAACTGCAGCGAGGGTTGCTTTTCCCCTAAAAGGGCCTTCTTGGCCTCTTCCAGGCTCACCCCTTGAGCGGCTGCACGGGCGTCCACCTGCTTTTGCACCAGGGGGGTCAACACCCAGCCCGGACAGATCGCATTCACCGTGATGCCGGTGGTGGCGGTTTCCAGTGCCACCGATTTCGTCATGCCCACCAGGCCATGCTTGGCGGCCACGTAGGCCGATTTATTGGCCGAGGCCACCAGGCCATGCGCCGAGGCGATGTTGAGCACGCGGCCCCAGTTGCGCGCCCTCATGCCTGGCAGGGCCAGTCGCGTGGTGTGGAAGGCAGAGGTGAGGTTGATGGCGATCACCGCGTCCCAGCGTTCCACCGGAAACTCCTCGATCGGCGCCACGTGCTGGATGCCGGCGTTGTTCACCAGGATGTCCAGACGCCCAAAGCTTGCTTCGGTGTGCCTGATCAGGTCTTCGATCTGGTCTGGGCGGCTCATGTCGGCGCCGTGATAGTCGACGCGAACCCCCGACAGGGCCACGGCGAGTACCGCGGCCTTGGCAGCCTCGGCGTCCCCAAAGCCGTTGAGCATCAGGTGTACGCCCTGTCGGGCCAGGCTTTGGGCGATGCCCAGGCCGATCCCGCTGGTGGAGCCAGTGACCAATGCGACTTTTCCGTTGATGGACATGTGAGGATCCTTCTTGCCCTGCCGGGGCCTTGTTAGCATTGGCTCGATTATCAATTGCCGCCTCGTGTGGCCCGTCTGCGCTCGACCTGATATGGAAGAACCTCGCCTGAACCATGTGCAGTGCCTCAATACCCGTGGGCTGCACCGCATGGCCTATTGGGAGTGGGGCGACCCGACCAATTCGCGCGTGCTGGTATGTGTGCATGGCCTGACGCGACAGGGGCGTGACTTCGATACGCTGGCGCGTGCGATGTGCCAACACTACCGGGTTGTGTGTCCGGATGTGGTGGGAAGAGGAGAGTCGGACTGGTTGCCTGATCCGATGGGCTATGTGGTCCCCGCCTACGTGGCCGATATGGTGACGCTGCTGGCGCGGCTGAATGCGCAGACTGTCGACTGGGTCGGAACCTCCATGGGGGGGCTGATCGGGATGGGTCTGTCTTCACTGCCAAGCAGCCCGGTGCGCCGTCTTGTGCTCAACGATGTGGGGCCGCGCATCGAGTTTGGTGCGCTCGAGCGCATCGGACGCTACGTGGGTGAGCCTGTCACTTGGGGCAGCTTTGATGAGGCCGCCGATGCCATGCGACTGATCTGCGCGGGGTTCGGGCCGCACACGCCCGAGCAGTGGGATGCCCTCAACCGAGCCCATCTCCAGCAGAACGCGCAGGGCCGATGGGTCACCCGATACGACCCCTCGATCGCGGTTCCCTTCAAGGCCGTCACCCCCGAGATGGCCGCCGCCGGTGAGGCCCAGCTGTGGCAGGCCTGGGACCGTATCAGCGCGCAGACCCTGTTGGTGCGCGGCGCGCAAAGTGACCTCGTGACCGCACAAACGGCCGCTGAAATGTCGCGCCGCGGGCCCAAGGCGACCACGGTGGCCTTCGACGGTGTAGGGCATGCGCCTACGCTCATCGCCCCCGAGCAATTGGAAGTCGTTGGGCGTTTCCTGCTGAACTGAAGTGGCACGACTTGCCAAGCCGAATAGACGCTCTTGAAGACCACGACCACCTCACAGCCTGCGCCCATCATGGCGCTGGCCGATCTGCAGCAAGAGGCTGAGGCCAGGGTTGATCCGGCTGGCCAAGCTGCGCTGAGCGATGTGCAGCGTGCCCGCGTCTTCGCGCAGCCATTGCTTGACGGACGGCTGCTGGACACAGGCGAGGATGCGCTCGGACACGCTGAGGGTGTTGCCGCCATCTTGGCAGGGCTGGGTGCCGCCCACAGCCTGCAGGCGGCTGCCTACCTGATCTATGCGGCTGACTTCATCCAGAAGCCCGACGAGGTGATCGCCAGAGCTTTTGGCGACAGCCATGGCGCCATGGTGACCCACACGCGCAAGTTGGTGCAGATCCAGCGAGCGGCCATGAAGGCCCAGGTGGGGGAAGACAGCAGCGCTCAGCAGACTGAGCGCGTGCGCAAGATGCTGCTGGCCTTTTCGAAAGACCTGCGCGTTGTGCTGCTTCGACTGGCCTCGCGGCTGCAGACGCTGCGCTGGCATGCCTCTGCCAAGCGTCCGTGCCCGTCCGCCCTGGCCCGTGAGTCGCTGGAGGTTTTTGCACCGTTGGCCAATCGCTTGGGCATTTGGCAGATCAAGTGGGAAATCGAAGACCTCTCGTTTCGGTTTCTCTATCCGGACGAGTACCGCACCATTGCACGACTGCTCGATGAGAAGCGTGTAGAGCGGGAGGCCGGTGTTCTCGCCTTCGCACAAGGGCTACAGCAGTTGCTGCATGAATCCCACCTGGACGCGCAGGTTCAGGGCCGACCCAAGCACCTGTACAGCATCTGGCGCAAGATGCACGGCAAGCGGCTGGACTTCAGTCAGGTCATGGACGTGCGGGCGATGCGGGTGATCGTGTCTGACATCCCCCAGTGCTACGCGGTGCTGGCACGCATTCATGAACGGTTCGTGCCGGTGGACGGTGAGTTCGACGATTACATCGCCAAGCCCAAGGCCAACGGCTACCAGAGCCTGCACACCGTGGTGCGCGATGAACTCGGCCGGGCTGTCGAGATACAGATCCGTACTCAGGCGATGCACGAACACGCGGAATTCGGCGTGGCGGCTCACTGGGCCTACAAGGAAGCCGGTGCCAAGGGCTATGCCGGAGTCGCGGCCGCCGGCGCGTTTGAGGAGCGCGTGGCCCACGCTCGCAAGGCGGTGCTGCAGCAGCTCCTGGCCTGGGAGCGCGAAGCGGTGGACCAGGCAGCGCCAGGCTTCGAGGATCGCATCTACGTGTTCACGCCCCAGGCGGCGATCGTCGACCTGCCGGTGGGTGGTACGGCGGTGGACTTCGCCTACGCCTTGCACACGAACCTGGGACACCGCTGCAGGGGCGCCCGGGTAGACGGCGCCATGGTCACCCTGAACACGCCACTGCAGACCGGGCAGACGGTGGAGATCGTCAGCGTCAGGGAGGGCGGGCCCTCGCTGGATTGGCTCAACCCCGAGTTGCACTATCTGGCCAGGCCGCCATCTCGGGCCAAAGGACGTGCATGGTTTACTGCGCTTGAACAGGCACAGACCATCGCGCGGGGTCGTGAAGCGGTGGAGCGTTTGCTGCAACGTGAAGGGCGAACGGCGCTCAAGCTCGACGAACTGGCCGTTCAGCTGGGTTTCAAGGCGGCCAACGACCTGTTCGAGGTGGTGGGCAAGGATGAGTACTCGCTGCGAAACATCGAACAGCTGCTGCGCCCGGCTGCTGCGCCCAAGCCCGAAGACGAGACCTTGTTGCTCAAGCGCTCCAAGTCCGAGGGGGCCGGTTCAGGCGTCTTGGTGGTGGGTGTGGATTCCCTGCTCACGAACCTGGCGCGCTGCTGCCGACCGGCCCCACCCGACGCGATCACGGGCTATGTCACCAAGGGGCGAGGCGTGGCCATCCACCGGCGTGACTGCAGCAGCCTGGGCCACATGGCGCGGCAGCAACCAGAGCGTCTGATCGCCGTGCAGTGGGGCACCTCGCGAAGCGATGCGCTCTTTCCCCTGGATCTGCAGGTGGAGGCTGCCGACCGCTCGGGACTCCTGCGCGACATCAGTGAAGTCTTTGCCCGGGAAAAGATCAATGTGACGGGCGTGA
>JACCDH010608893.1_pt1 | contig 13940 bp, 14 predicted proteins | sample 7442481 | NCBI WGS metagenome assembly JACCDH01 (sample SAMN15323433, study PRJNA562643) | freshwater metagenome | isolation source: river surface water | place: USA:Blue River Watershed | collected 2017-08-15
TAAATTGAAACGACGATGGTTGCCAAAAGTTCTAAAAGAAGATAATTTACCAAGTTTATTCCAACGACGAAGAGTGACAACAGAAACACCAAGTAAAGAAGAAGCTTTGCCAATAGAAACAGTATTATGAGAGTATTCAAGCATAAAAGTAATCCAAAAATAAAGTTAATTAAAAATAGATTACAATAAAAAAGAATACGAAAAAAGCTAAATGATCAGATTTGATCGGGAAAAGTGGTAACAGTTAAAAACCCCCAGCCTCTTTCGCTTTCATAATATTCTACTCTATATTTAATATTATTGCTCATTTGAAAACTCCTATATTTTATTTTTCTAAATATTAACATTTTTCATTTAAAATAGTCAATACAATCATTTAAAATATAGTTCTTGCTTTATTGTTTTTATTAATTTATAATTTATTATTAATTTATAATAGGATTTGATATGTCTAAAATTTCAACTGATGATTGTAAGAAATTTCTAATTAATTTTCATGCAAATAACTTGCATATTGAAAAGACACGATTTGAATTAACAGATGAATCTCCAGAACTTGATTTATTTGTTAAAGAGCTACTGTCTGAGAAAAACTGGAAAAGACTTTTTAAAAGAAAACCAGAATATGATGAGACTTCAATTTATATCTCTGGAGTTCCAGTTAATATATATGCTGAACCACAATCTAAAGTTAAATTAGAAGATATAAAATTCGTTCGTGGATTTGAAATGATAAAATCTGATGGACAAATTGCTTATTTAGTTTTAGAAATGAAAGATGGAACTCTTCATCTTGGAGACTATATAGGAGACTAAAAGCCTAATTATAGGCTTTAAATTTTAGACTTTAAAAAATTTTTTGGAGTGCTTAATTTAATTTCTTCTTCTAATAGTTTTTCAATTTCTGGTTTTAATTTATATTTTTCTTTATGTTCAATTAATGTTTTTATATAAATATCATAATAATTTTAACATATTTAAAAAAAAAAACCAAGTTTAACACTTAGTTTTTATCTTTAATTTAATTATCTTATATAATTTTTGTTTTTATTTTCAATTTTTAAATTAAGTTCTGTAATTAAAGCATTACTTAATTTATATTCATTTCTATCTTTTAATATTATTTCTCTGTATAATTCTTTATAATTTAATTTAAAATCTACATAATCATCATTTCTAACATGAGCAGTTTTTATAGTACCATCTTCTTTTATTGTTACACCTATAATAGAATCATTATCAGAATTGCTTAAACTAAAATCATATATGATATACTGTTTATTGCCATATTCATTTGTAACATAACTATCGAAGTATGAAGAATGTCTTACTATACACCAAGAACTAGAACCAAGTTCTTTGCATTGTTCATATTTTTCTACTTCTAATATTAATTTATTATTATCTTTTAATACAATTCTACAGTTTAAATTGTTTGCTTTTTCTGTTAAGTTCTCAATATCAAAGCTGTTTATTTTATTAAGAAATAAAATTAAATTTTCATTTAAGTCTTTACTTGTTTTGAAACTTGCTAATTTAACACCAATATATTTTTGTAAATTATCTTTACCAACTTTTACTAAATATATATTTTTTAAATTTTTTTCAACATCTTCATCTATTAAATGCTTATATTTATTACTGAATATTGAATTTTTAAATTTATCAAATTTATATTTATCAACAATACTTGCTATTTTGTCATCTATTGCTTCAATTAATCTATGGCTTTTATTCTCTAAAACATTATCTATTTCAGTTTTTAAAGAAAAATTGTAATTCTTTAAAATTTGCTCATTTGTAAAAAAGTTTTCAATCATTAAATTAAGTTTACTTATATCTTTATCTTTATCATATATTTTTTTAATTGATGGTATATATGTTTTATTTTTTCTAAAATGATAAGTTATTATATCGGAACATATTAAAGATGATAATTTATTATAATTATCTGCTTCTGGTTTTATTGTTTCGTAATTATTATTTTTTTTGAATGCAATACTCTTATCTTTAAAAAATATTACTTCTTCAAAATTTTGTTCTTTTGTAAAAAACCAAGCATCAGATTCATTTAATGTATCTTCTATCTTTCTATTTACTTCTTCTATTTTGTCTTTTAAGATTTTTGTAATTCCTGTCTGACTATTAACAAAAATCTCCGCTTCATTTAATTTAAAGTTTATTTTTTTATCTAATTCTTTATATATATTAAATAGTTTTGTAATATCATTTCTAAAACTCTTTTCAAAATTTTCTAAATACTCAAACTCTTCATTAGTTTTTTCTAATTTTTTTTCTAATTCTAATCTTCTATTTTCACTACTTTTTAGTCTTTTAGCTATTTTTTTATCTTTGATATTGTTATATTTTAAATTATCAATCATTGAGTTTTCTTTTTTTAAGCCTTCTTTTAATGATTTTAATAGATTTCTTTCTTTTTCTAAATTCAATAATTCTACATTTATTATATTAAATTGAGAATTTTTCAGACTTAAGCTTTCAACTAAATTTTCATAATCTTTATAATCTTCTATATTTAAGTTTATCTTTTTATCATTGAAAATACCTAAAAACTCAAATATAACAACTTTAGATATTTCTTTAGAATTAATTATTTTTTCATATAAAAAATCATAACTTTTTTTAATTATTTCATTACAATAAACATCGGGTGTGAACATTGTATTTCTATTTTCTAATTGATTTAAATAATTACTTATATTATTAAAATTTTTCATTTTAGCCTATTTTTATTTTATTTATTTTTTTATTAACTTTTTTATCTAAATTCTCTAATAAATTATCTTTTATATCCCTATTTCTATCTATCTCTTCTATTTCTTTATTTGATAAATTATTTAAAACTGAAAAATATTTTAACATTTCTTTTTTTGTTATATCATCTTGATCCCATAATTTAACTATCTTTTCTTTTAAATATCTTAGTTGAACAGTTAATCCAACATCTTCATTTTGCCTTCCACAAAAAACTATAGGAAAATCTTTAAGTTCTTTTTCAACTTCTTTTAAAACTTTACCCATTTCTTTTGTTTCTAAATCAGTATATGAAACTGCATCTATAAATTCATGAGCTATAACTATCTTTTCAAATTTATTAATATATTGATTATTTATTTCTTTAAATATATTTATTACATTTTCTTTGTTAATTATTTTTTCATTAAAATTTTTTAATATCGAAAGATCAAATAAATTTAATATTTTTACATTATTAAGCTTTCCATTATAAGATATTTCATCTTTTATTTTTACTTCACCTAATCCAATATTTTCAATTCCATTATTTATTTCTATATAATAAGTTTCTTTATTCTTTTTATTATGAATATCAATATAACCTAAAAATGAAATACCATTTATAACTGAAGTATTATATTGTTCTTCATTTGGTGATTCATATAAATTCATATATTTAAAATTTTGTAATACATCTTTTGTTGAATTATTAAATGAAATATTAAAATCAAGACCTTTATCATCTAGTAAAAAATTTGGATTTTTTTTATAAAAATTATTTATTATTTTATTAATGTGAATTTCATGTTTATTAAAAAGATTTTCCTCTATCTCATTAGATTTTATTTTTTTTAATTTATTTACTATTATTTCTTTTGGATAATCAGATAAAGATTGAATCATTAATTCTTCTATTGTTTTTATATCTTTATTTTCTAATATATATAATAAACTATTTTTATATTCTATTAAATTTTTTCTGAAATTTAAATAATTAGTTTCATTTCCATAGAACTCATCTTCTTTATATATATCTTCATTACTTTTAAGTTCTTCTTTTGTTATATTTTTTATTAAACTTGAAACTGTTTTTTCATTTATTTTATATTTTTTACTTAATACTTTTTTTATTGTAAATTGATATTCATCTGTAAAATCAATTTCTGAATTTTTACCTTTTAAAACCATCTCATTTATTTTTTCAGAACTTAAATTATTATTTAATTGCTTAATAATTAATTCACTATAATTTACACTATTATAGTCTTTGTTAAAATTTCCTAAATATTTGAAAATATTATTTAACTCTATATAATTATTTTCATTCAATTTTATTAATTCATTAAATGTATCTTCAAATTTTTCTTCTTCATATGCTTTAATTATATCATCTATAATTTTTATTTCTTTTTCTTTAAATAACATATCTAAAAATTCTGGTGGATTTGTTGATACTGAACTATCATTATCAAAAAAAATAACACTTGATTCAACATTTCCATTAGTATATGGTTTAATTCCGCTTAAATTATTTGAAACTAATATTATTTCACCATATTCATTTCTATATAGTCTTAAATAATTGAATTTATCTTTAAAATAACCTTGATTTAATATTTTATACAATGCCATACTTGCTAACTCTTCTGGCAAAATATCTAAATCATACTTGTTGTCATATGCAACACAAGCTTTATATATTTCTTTTTTTATATTTTTCATTATTATTTATATAAATTTATATAATTATATTCTAACATATTTTATAAAATAAAAAAGGTCTTCTATAAGACCTTCTTTATTTTTCCTTCTGATTTAGAATCCAACATATAACTTATTATTCCAGAGTCTTGATATTCCATCTTTTCTTTGTCTCCTACTACTATTATATTAGGAACACCCTTACTCTTCCAATTTCTTATTCTTTTTCCTAAAGGTTCTGAACTATTATCTATTAAAACATATTTATCCTTAATAAGATTATAAACAATTTCAGCATAATCTTTTTGATTTTCAGAAACTGCTAATACTACACTTTTTATAGGATGTAAAAACTCTGGAAAATCTTTTCCAAAAGACTCTAATAAAATACCTATCATTCTTTCTAAAGAACCTAAAATAGCATGATGTAAAATAATAGGACGCTGTTCTTTATTTTCAGAATCTATATATTTCAATCCAAATCTCTCTGGCAATACATAATCAAGTTGTATAACTCCTAATTGCCAAGAACGACCAAGTTTATCCTCTACTTGTAATTCTAATTTAGGACCATAAAATGCACCTTCTCCTTTTAGTTCTTCAAATTGTATTTCATTTTTATTACAGGCTTCTTTTAATGAATTTTCAGCCTTTTCCCATAAATCATCGTTACCAAACCTTTTTTCAGGTCTTAATGCTATAGCATATTTTATTTTTTCAAATCCTAAATCTTTATATACTTTTTGACTCATTTTTATAAATTTATCTAATGACTCAATTAAATTTTCTTCAGAAACAAAAACATGACTATCATCTTGGCAAAACTGTCTTTGTCTAAAAAGAACTTGTAAAGAACCAGAAGCTTCATTTCTAAATACTTCACCAAACTCGAATAATGGTAATGGTAAATCTCTATAACTTCTTATCTCTGATTCATATATCAATATGTGGTTAGGACAACTCATAGGTCTTAATGCATATTGAGATTCATTATTCTCTAAAATAAACATATTATCTCTATATTTATCAGCATGACCAGATATTTCAAAAAGCTCTGGAGAAACAATTGAAGGACTTTTAACTTCTTTGTAATTCATACTTTCATGTATTTCTCTTATATAGTTTTTTAAATTATCGTATAATTTTAAACCTTCTGGTTTCCAATATACTACTCCAGCACTTTTAGAATGCATTATTAAATTCATTTCGTTTGCTATTTGCATATATCTTTTATTATCACTCATTTTATTTCTCCTATTATTTATTAAATTTTAAGCATAAAAAAACCCAGCATATGCTGGGTCTAATTGTTTTTGTGAACTATTTTTTAAGAATGCACAAAACCACCCAGCCTTTTTGGTTGAGTTGTTGTTGTTGTGTTTTTAACATTCTTAAAATTCATATAAATTTTTCCTTTTTTATATTGTATAATAACTATTTTAAAATATCAAGGTTTACTTATTTTCTTTAATATGGTATAATTCAGACATATTTGGAGATTTTTATGACTGTTTTTTCTAAACAAGAATTTACGCAAGAACTTGATAAAGTTAATGACTTATTTGGATTTAATATTTCAATTGAAGATTTCAATAGTTCAAATACTGGCGACTATTATTCTAGTTTTGAAAATTTTTCTTTATTCTATATAGAAGATCAAGATCAATATTTAATTTTGTTTGATATTAAAAGTTCTGATTTCGTTCTTGACATCCCGAAACAATCTAATTTTTACAAATATTCTTCAATTATTAATTTATCTTTTAAAATATTAACTAATATAGAAAAATTTAAATCAATTGATAAAAACTTTATTAAGCTTTATTTTAAAACTGATTGTTCTAAACTTTACTTTAAAATTTCAATAAATGATATTAACTTCTTTTTAGATCCTATTAATGAACAAAATGATTTATTTAAATTGAATGAGTTAGCTGATTTGAATTTCGATTTCAATAACTTTTCAGCATATAAAGATTATTTAAATTTAATTATGTTGAATAATTATTAATATCTTATTATATTTTCCATTTTAACAAGTTCAATTAACTCATTAAATAATTCATGTTTATCATCGATAATTGAATTAAATAGTTCTAATTTTTTATTATAACTTTTAAACTCTTTTATTTCATAATTATTTAATATTAAACAAACAATAGATAATATTTCTAAATTTGAAACCTTAATTTCTCGTTCAATGAAAATTGTTTCATTATTTGCACTATATGAAATTTCAGCTATTTCATATCTTTCTTTCTTACAATTATTTTTAGTTGTCATTATGAATATATTATTAATATCATCAAAAACAAATCTTCTTTCTATAGATCCATTAAAAAACTTAATGCAATTTAATGAATTATTAACAATTCCATATTCAAAACATATAAATATATAGTTATTCTGATAACCATTTCCTACATGTACTTCTGCATAGTTTGATTCATTCAACATTAGATTTAGATTTAGATTTTTAATATATTTGTCATATATTAATTTAAAACTATTTTCATATATTTTTAACTTATGTTTTTTAGCAATATAATCAACAGATTCAACTATATAGAAGAATATATCATTTTCATTATATTCTTTAATTTTAAATCCAAAAAAATCTTCAACATTTTTTTCATTATTATAAAAAAAATCATTCATTAATAATTGACTATAACTTTTAACATTTATTGCTAAATTTTTCATGGTTTAATTTTTAACCTATTTTTTTTATTTTCTTTTATATCAATTAAAATTTTCATTGTATCATCTTTGTTTTCGAGGACAAAATTCTCAAAATTATTAACTAAACTTTTAAGTTCTTTTAAATAAAAACTAATCTCTTCTTTTTCTAACTCAGGCTTGTATTTTACAAGTTCAGAACCATTAAAGTATTTTTTGATTTCTTTTTTTGAATTATAATCATTCCAAATAGATAGCTCTACTTCTTTAAATTCTGGAAATACTTCATACACTCTTTCCTTCCATTCATTAGAACTTAAATTTTTAGAATTAAAGTTTCTATTTTCAATCCAATTTAAAAAACCATTATAAGTAGGTCTTTTTCTGTCTCTTGTTCTTTGAGTGTGATTTCTATTTTCAAATGCATACAATTCTTTATCAAAAAATCTACTAGAAGAAGCATATTTGTAAATGTCTTCAATTTTATCGAAACCTTTGTAATATGTTTCTTTATCATATCCAAAAAATAAAAGAGCTTTATCCCAATCAGTTGTTAAAACATGTTCTTTAAATAAATTAGTACCATCTCTAAATTGGAACTTTAAACCATCATGTCCATATTTTAAAAAGCCATTAGAACTTGCAACGACTCCTATTAAATTACCTAAATCATTCCAATTTAAATATTTACTATGAAAATCAAAATACTCATTTTCACTACTAATTAAGTCAACTTGAAAAAATACATTTTTTTCATCTGAAGGTAACCCAAAGCTGAAAACCATATCTTTTTCTTCTTTAGGTTTAAAAGGTAAAGAACCTTCAAATTTTAATTCTTTACCTAATCTATTTAAAATTTCTTCATAAGTTATATGATTTAACAATTCTTTATCAATAAGTAAGTCTAAATCACCAAATGTTTCCTTACTTTTATAAGCAAGAACTTCATGAGGTGCATTAATTTTAAGATTTAATTCAGAAGCTATATTATTTAATACTTTTACAGTTTTCTTAGTAATATTATTAAATTCTTCTTTATTTAATCTTTTTGATTCTACATTTATTGTTTTTAATGCATTTCCACCCATGATATTTCCTTTTATTTTTTTATATTATAACATTAAGAAACTTCTTTTCTAATATAGTCTTCTAATAATTTAATTAGTTCTTCTTTATTTTTGATGCTCTTTATTCCTTTATTGACAATCAAATGTAATTCATACATTGAAATATACATTTCTTTATTATTTTCAAGATCTTCATAAATATCTACATAATGTCTTTTATAATTAGAACTTTTAAGTTTATTATAAAAAACTTCACACATTTTCATTATATATTCAAAGAAACCATTATACATTTCAATTTCTAATCTAAATATTCTTGAATCTTTCATTTCTTTTTTAATAACATTTAATTCTTCAAGTTTATTTAAAGCCCATAACCTTTTTCTTAAATTAGGAATATCAATAGTAGTTCCAGTAATATATTCAGAGTCTGAAATATCTTCTTGTTTATTTTCTGAAACTGTTTTTTCTAATTCTTTTTTGTAATGTTCGTAACAATATTTATTTTTATTTAAATAATGAGAAGCACCTGATTTATTACAGCAAGAACATACTGCTAAAATTTCAAATATATCTTGCTTTTTCATATTACATTTTTTACATACACCAACTTCTGAATTTTCAGAAAGTCTTTCAAATGAATGGGAGCAATTACTATATTTATTGTATAATGCCCAAGCTTTTTGTTCAGCTTCTTCTAATGTATTTCCTTCTCCACGGACATGACAATCTTTAAGAAAGCATTCAAAAAAAATATTTTTACCAATTCCATCAAGGTGTCCACCACCAGCTTGAGCGAAGGAATCTTTTGGCCAGTCAAGTTTTGTTTCGTATGAATAGTTATCTTCAAAAAGACCAGTTCTAATTTTCATAAACACCTCTTAAAATTCTTTGAATTATAACATTTTTTTTTACTTTATCAATATAAAAAAAAATATATATAAAAAATAAAATAACTTTTTATTTTAAATTTATTGACTAATTTTTAAAGAAAGTATATTATAAACTATTAAATTAATGAGGTTGTAAATGCAAGTAATCCATGCCGAACAAGATTTAGTTGATATATACGAAAAAGAAGTTAGGGAAATCTTAAATGTAGTAGATCAATTAGAAGCTTTCATCACTGACTATTCTGATATATTAGATTTAATACCTTTTGAAATTTATGAAAACAAAGTACAAAGAAATAAAGAATTAATTGAACATTATCTAAATGAAATTAGATCTCTATTTAAAGATAGCTTTTCAGAAGAAATAAATGGAAATAGTAAAATAGGTGAACTTGCTCAAAAACTACATTTATCTAGATTATCAGAAAAAGAAAAATCAATAATACATTGATAAGGAAAAAATTATGGATGGCAAACAGGAAGCAAAAATGTTTCTTCTAAGAAACTTTAATGGAGAATTTCCAGTTAATATTTTTGAAATATCTAAATTTGAAGGCATTTTCATTGAAGAACAAGAACTAACTGGAGAAATTGTCTCTACTATTGATAATATACGCCATAAAATTATTGTTTCTAAAAATATGCCACTAAATATTAAATCTTTTGTTTTAGCATATTCTGTAGGATTTTTGTTAATAAATAAATCTTCTAAAGATATTAAATTGAAAGATATCTCATACACAAAAGATAGCTCAAATAATGAAATAATAAATTTTGCATTTAATGTTTTAATGCCAGATACGGTTTTTAAAAACTATTTTAAATCTGTAAGCAATGATTTTGACTTAATTGCTCAAGAATTTGGTGTTTCTACTTATATTGCAAAGAAAAAAGCAGAAATTTTAGGTATTACTAAAAAATAATTTTTAATTTTTGACTTTTTTTGATATAATTCCAAAAAAAAGAGGTATTTATGAAAAAATTATCAAAATATTTAGATACCAAATTTAAAAATTCTTGTTCTAAAAAATCTTCTAGATTATATGCTGTTCATTATATTAAAGTTAACTTTCATTTTAAAAATAAAGTTATAGTTCATTATTTTGAGTATCAATATTTAAAAGATTTTTTCAATGATTTTTTAAATATTAATTATGAAATCCTTTATAAAAAAATTTCTATCTTTAGAAAAAAAATAGAAAAAAATATAGAATTTTATAACTTTGATTTAACAAACAATCCACCAAGTTATAGAAATCTTTTCTATATTGATATTAAATATAATTCTGAAAGCATAAAATTAAATGAACCAGATGTTATTTCATTTAATTATCTTCCTTACTCTTTTGATATTCATTCTAAATTCAATGTTCAACATTATAAAGAAGACATTCAAGGTCATAAAGTATTCTCTTTTTCTAAAAACGAAATGTTAATAAAAATGAATAAATCTATAGAAAAATTTCTAGTTAACGAAACTAAAAAATTGGCTGAACAATTTAACTTTATTTCTTTAGATGTTAACGTTTTTAATTTTAAAGATTATTTAAATTTAGTAAATCTTAAAAAATATTAAATTATATTTAAAAAAAGTATTGACTAAATATTTTAAAGGTGTATTATGTATATTGTTGACGCAGAGTGGAGAAGTGGTAACTCGTTAGGCTCATAACCTGAAGATCGCTGGTTCAATTCCAGCCTCTGCAACCAAATAATTTAAATATTATATCGAGTTTGCCGAAAGGCACTTTCAAGTGGAAACACTTATTACTCTGCAAAGAGAGATTTAAAATTGCTCTTAGAAGCCTTTAAAAGACTATTTTATATAGTCTTTTTTTATTTTATATTATATAAATAAACTTTCTATTTAAATGATTTTATGATATAATTCATACTTCAAATAGGTATGAAAAATGACTAATATAATTCAACAAATTTTTCCTGAAGCTGAACTTCTAGATAGTAAAGGATATAATTTTAAACTTAATAATGTAGAATTTACATCTTTTCATAAAGACTCTGATTATTTTATCCTTTATCTTTGCGAAGGGGATTATATTAAAAATAAAGATTTCGAAAAAAAATTAAATAAAAAATTTAAAGTACACAATTTTTCAGACAATGCTTTTTTTCATATCCAAAAATTTATTTTAAAATTTACAGAAAATGATATTTTTCAATATAACACCTATTCTAATTTTTTAACAATATTAAAAAATAAAAATAATTATTTTAATTATTTAAAGTTTTATACAAATAATTATAGGCAAGTTATTACTCAAAATTTATTTTTTTATAATAATTCTTTTGTTCCTATTATTCAATTCATTTTATCTAAAGATGATGAAGAATTTAATTTTAATTTTTTTGAATTTGATAATAAAATTTTTACCTATAATCAACATTCTAAAAATATTATTCCTATTAATAATTTTGTTGATATTTTAAAGTCTAATAAACAATTTTTAAAAATTAATGGACTTAAAAAATTAACTGTAGACAATAACAATGCATTAACTGAAGAAGAAAAACAATATTTAGACCTTTTAATTGTTGATTTATATTAAAAATTTAATTTTTAATTATTGACAAAAAAATTATAATCATCTATAATATTTTAGATAAATGGAAAGATGGTCGAGTGGTTTAAGGCAACGGTCTTGAAAACCGTCGAGTGTAAAAGCTCCGTGGGTTCGAATCCCACTCTTTCCGCCAAATAGGTTGAGTAGTTTAAAATAAAGTCGCCATAGACTTTCTGGTAAAACGCCACGCGAAGTGAAGTTATTGGTTCGAGTCCAGTCCAGCCTGCCAAAATTCTCAAATAAAATCTTTTCTTTTTTAAAATCTATGATATAATTTTTGACATTTAAATTAATAAGGAATTTATATGTTAAAAGTTAGAACTCGTGTCGCTCCTTCTCCTACTGGAGATCCTCATGTCGGAACAGCCTATATGGCTCTCTTTAATTATTGTTTTGCTCAAAAAAATAATGGTGAATTCATTTTAAGAATTGAAGACACTGACACTAATCGATCAACTATTGAATCTGAAAATAAAATCTTTGAGTCTTTAAAATGGCTTGGATTAAAGTGGGCAGAAGGTCCTGATATTGGTGGAAAATTTGGTCCTTATAGACAAAGTGAAAGAAAAGATATTTATTTAAAACATGCTGAAGAACTTTTATCTAAAGGTCATGCTTTTAGATGTTTTTGTTCTTCTCATGAAGTTGAAAATATGAAAAAAAATTCAAACAACCAAAGTTCTATTTCAAGCTATACTGGAAAATGTCTTTCTTTAACTGAAGAAGAAACACAGCGAAAAATATCAGAAAATCAACCATATGTTATCAGGATGAAAATTCCTAATAATGGTGTTTGCATTATCAATGATTACTTCCGTGGAGAAATTAAAATACCTTGGGAGCAAATGGATATGCAGGTATTATTAAAACAAGATAAAATGCCTACATATTTTCTAGCTAATGTAGTAGATGATTATTTAATGGAAATAACTCATGTTATTAGAGGCGAAGAATGGCTACCTTCAACTCCAAAAACTCTTTTATTATATCAATATTTTGGCTGGAATCCACCTACATTTTGTCATATGCCTTTATTAAGAGATATTAATGGTGGAAAACTTTCTAAAAGAAAAAATCCTACTTCAATTACATTCTATAAAGATAAAGGATATTTGCCAGAAGCATTAATTAACTATCTTGGTAGGATGGCTTATTCAAGACCAGACCAAAAAGAAAAGTTTTCTCTTTCTGATATGATTTCTGACTTTGAGCTTAAAAGAATAAGTCTTGGTGGACCAGTTTTTGATGTTCAGAAACTTTCTTGGTTAAATGGCTTATGGATTAGAGAAAAAAATAAAAATGATTTTAAAAATGACTTAATTAATTGGTTTTTAGAAAATGAAAAACTTGATAAGATACTTCCTTTGATTCAATCAAGAATTGAAACATTTGACCAAGTTGCTGATCTTTCTTCTTTCATCTTTAATTCTGATTTAAATTATGATCTTGATTTATTTTTAAATTTAGATCTAACAAAAGAACAAGTTATTTCAATTTTAAAAAATATTTTAAAAAATCTAGAATTAATAAGAGACTGGAATAAAGATGAAATCTTAAAATCTATAAAAATATCTTCAGTAGAATTAGATATTAAATTTAAACATATTATGCCTTTAGTATTTTTAACAATTACTGGAAAATTAAATTCTTTTTCTGTTATTGACTCTATGGAAATAATTGGTGCTGACTTATCTAGGTATAGATTTAGAAGAATAATATCTCTTCTAGAATAGCTAAATACTTTTATTTTTTGATTTTTTATGATATAATATGGAAAATTTATAAGAGGTGTTTATGAAAAATTCTCTAAAAATGCTACTTAAAAACATTAAAAGTAATTATCACTTTGGTTCTTCTGAAAAAGGCGAACTTACAACACCAATTATTATTCCAGAACGTAAAAATCAATCAGATTTGTTATCTCTATTTGAAGAGACACAAAAAAATTCAGAATACCTTGAAAACTCTGATGTTTCATTTAATTTCTTCTCCATTGGTTATATGTTTAACATTGATCGACTATTAAATTTGTCTACTAGTGTTAGGTATAGCTACAATTCTAAATTAATTACGGAATATGAAGTATTTGAAAGACTTTTAAATTCTGTTTCAACTGTTAAAAATAGAGAGTATATTAAATCGAACTTTGAAAAAATTTTTAAAATTGATTCTTCTGAATATGATATTGTATTAAGTTCTTATAAAGATAAAGAAATTCAAAAAAACTTTATCTCCTTTATTTATGGATACAATAAAGCACA
>JACCDH010328273.1_pt1 | contig 13939 bp, 8 predicted proteins | sample 7442481 | NCBI WGS metagenome assembly JACCDH01 (sample SAMN15323433, study PRJNA562643) | freshwater metagenome | isolation source: river surface water | place: USA:Blue River Watershed | collected 2017-08-15
GGGACCTCCTCTAACGGAGCCAGTTCATTTGGTGCTACGCTCAATATGAGTACCAACGAATTCAACAGTAAAGCATATACTGAATTGAATAATAGTATTGGTTCATTTAATACCATTAAAAACACCATCAAAGCAGGCTCTGGATTAATCGGCAATCATTTCACCATTGATGCCAGAGTCAGCAAAATAACCAGTGATGGTTTCATAGATAGGGCAAGCAGCGATTTGAAGTCTTTTTACTTTAGTGCTGCATACTTGAATAAGAAATCGTCCCTTCGATTGAATATATTTTCGGGAAAAGAAAAAACCTATCAAGCATGGTACGGCGTTGCAGAAAGTTTATTAAAAACTGATCGTACCAATAATCCTGCTGGCACAGAAAAAGCCGGAAGTCCTTACGAAAACCAAACAGATAATTATACACAAACCCATTACCAATTATTTTATAATACTGCCATCAATGATTATTGGTCATTTAACACAGCATTTTTTTTAACAAAGGGAAATGGATATTATGAGGAATACAAAGCAGATCAACGTTTTTCTAGATATGGGCTTCCAAATGCAGTTGTGGCAGGCAATACCATTACTAGAACCAACTTGGTAAGACAACGTTGGTTGGACAATGATTTTTATGGCCAGATTATTTCACTACAATACAAGAAAAATAAGCAAGAATTTACATTGGGCGGAGGTTGGTCTACTTATGAAGGAAGCCATTTTGGTACCATTCCATTTATAGAAGTAGGAACAGTTCCAAAAGGATATAAATACTATGACTTACCTGCAACAAAAAATGATGCCAATATTTATGCCAAATGGCAGATCAGTATTGCCAATCATGTTTCATTATTTACGGATGTACAAGTGAGAACAGTAAAACATACGATGAATGGATTTAGTGATAATCCAACATTGAATATCAGCAGATCATTTACTTTCTTTAATCCTAAAGCAGGTATTGCCTACAACAAAAACAATTGGAATGGTTATATCAGCTATGCAATTGCCCGTAAAGAACCCAACAGAGACGACTTTCAAGCGAGTCTATCTAACCAGCCTACCTATGAAACATTGCACGATTGGGAATTAGGAATTGAACAAAAAAACAGTAGGTATTCATTTGGTTTAACGGCTTATTATATGAAGTACAATAATCAGTTGGTTTTAACCGGTGCTATTAATGATGTTGGTGCTTATACTAGAACGAATATACCGAATAGTTATAGAGCTGGAATAGAAATACAAGCAGCTGCAACAGTAAAAAACTGGCTGAATATCAATGGAAATATTAGCCTTAGTAAAAACAAAATCAAAGCTTTTACTGAATTCATTGATGATTATGACAATGGCGGACAAATAAGCTTTGAACACCGAAATAAAGATATTTCTTTCTCTCCTGCGCTTGTTGCAGCAATGGGTATCAACTTTACCCCCATACAACAACTAGAGTTGAGTTTATTAAATAAATGGGTAAGCAAGCAGTACTTAGATAATACCCAAAATGAACAAAGAAAACTAAATGGCTTCTACACCCAAGACTTTAGAGCCATTTATACCATCAAGAATAAATTTTTGAAAGAAGCACAACTAATATTTCAACTCAATAACTTGTATAATAAAAGGTATGAACCCAATGGATATACCTTCAGTTATTTTGCAGGTGGTGGGGTAATAACAGAAAATTTTTATTATCCAATGGCTGGACGAAATTATATGCTTGCGTTGAATATTCGATTGTAACTGAGTCAACTCATAAAATGAAAAAGGGTTAAGGAATACTAGATAGTAATCCTTAACCCTTTTATTATTGATTCATTGATTATTTACCAGCTAAAAAAACTGCATTGGCAATTAGCAAATATCCATTCTCCCAGAAGTTTCTAAATAATGGATCTTCAGAAATATAAACGACAGTTCCTGCACCCATATCTTGAACGCCAAAAAGCATTCCATCTTTTAAATTGGGTTTTAGTTTTGCACCGGCAAATCCAGTGATATAGGCATCTTTCTTGATTGTTCCCACATTCCAACCATCTTTCATCAATTCATATACATTGCCGTCTTGCTTTAGGGTATAATAAAAATCAGGATATCCAAAAGCCAAAGGATGTGTATTATCTAACTCTACTTTGTAAATAGCACCTGGAATTGAATTGGTGATATAATCCATCTCACGGTTCGCGTATTTCTTTACTGAATCTTCGGCTTTATCTGCCTTAGGCTCTTTTAATTTAATACCCCAATCTGATCTGCTCATTGATGCCATTGCATTTTCTAATGCAATAATTTTACCACCACCGCGAACAAAATCTTTTAGTTTATCTGCAGTTGCTTTCTCCCCCAAACTTCTGTAATTACCATCAGGTATAATCACTACATCATAGTTCTTTAAATTATAGCGAGCAATGTCTACTGCATTTAGTAAAGTGATTGGATATTCAAGAATTTTATCAAAATAATGCCAAACTTCTCCTGCCGCTAAGGATGAACTTTGTTCACCCGTTAACATAGCTACCCTAGGAGTTGAAGAAATATTCTTAATATCAGGAGAACCAAAGTCTGAGCCTTTATCCATAAAGCCAGTTTCTACAGCATCTGCCTGGACATTAAATTGTGAACATGCATTATTTAACACAGTTAACCAGTTTGGTTGATTACTGGTTTTTAAAACCACCAATGTACCTCTATCGTAATTTTTATTTTTATAGGTAAATGGCTTTTCAACAAAACGAACTTTCACTCCATTCTTCAATAAATAAGCCAATACTTTAGCGCTATTGAATGAAGTATAAGGAACCAATGCACCATAGTTGCTATTAATTGCAGTAACTGAATTGCCAGATGATGCTGGATTTATGGTAAGCTTTTCTTTAACCGCATATCCCTTTATTCCATAAGCATAGGAAGCAGCCCATGCGGTAATATCATAGGTATTAGAATCGGTAACTACCGTTCTTGGTTCTAATAAAACTTTAGCCATCACTGCTCTTGGTTGAAAAGTACTTACAGCAATATGGTTCCCTTCATCGGTAAATGCATCGTCTTTACCAGTAAAATAATTGAAGCCTCTAAATGATTTATTATTCAAAACACCGTATTCAATTCCATTTTGACTAAGCAATTTTTTTAAGGCAGCTATTTTGTTTTCGTCTTTTGCAGTGAATACATAGGTTTTATATTCCCCAATTTTCCCTGCCCTACTGTCATCAAAAAATTGTTTGAACTCAGCCAATAATTTGCCTTTATTTTTTGATGCAATTTCAATAGTAGACAAGCCTGTGGTAAAATGATGTGCAGCTCTATCTACCAATGTTAAGGTATCATTGTCTTCATTTAAAATACCCAAGCCTGCTCTAATACCACCTTGCTCATAAGTCATTCCAATTGCACCATTGTATACTGGATAAGTGTCCCCATAAGATGGATACAATAAATCAAATCTTTCTTTGGTAAAAAATAACCAATTATTTTGATCAAAATACTTTGCATGGTTACGACCAATCATTACTTGAAAATCACGCTGCCAAGGAGTGATCACTTCGTGGATAGGTTCTGCAGCAGGTGCAAAATAATAGGGCTCATTAAAACCTTGTTCATGGTAGTCCACATGAATTTGTGGCATCCATTCTTGGTACTTTTTGATCCGCTGTTGCGTTTCAACTTGAGTTTGCCATGCCCAATCTCTATTCAAATCAAAATTATAGTGATTGCTTCTACCTCCAGGCCAAGGTTCTGCATGCTCCCTTGAGGCAGGATCAGCATTATAGTTTTTACCTACTACCGAATTGTACCAGTTAATATATCGGTCTCTTCCATCCGGGTTAATACACGGATCTAATACCACTACTGTATTTTTAAGCCACTCCTTGGTCTGAGCATTGGATGGATCGGTTAAAGCATGTATGGTTAATAAAAATGCTTCTGAAGAAGAAGCTTCATTACCATGTACATTATAACTTAGCCAAACAATAGCTGGTGCATTCTCCGTTTGAGGAGCTGATTGATCTTTTGCTAAACCAGCCATACGCAAATTATTAATACGTATTTGCTCTAGTTTCTGCATATTCTCAGGTGTACTTACAAAAGCCAACATCAACTCTCTGCCTTCGTTGGTTTCTCCATACTTTTCTACTTTAACCATATCTGGTCTTGCACTCGCCACAGTTTTAACATACTCTACTATACGATGATGACGGGTAAAACGAGTACCTACTTTATACCCTAAAAATTGTTCGGGGCTTGGTACAGATTGTGCAATGGTTGCCAATGAAAATCCAAGACCTAAAAGTCCTACTAATAATTTCTTCATAAGTTCATTAATGAACCATGAAAATAGGAAGAAAGGCAATGAAAACCCGATAAAAAATGTAAATTACCGTATGAGAAAATATTTATTAGGTTTCAGTTTGTTGGGAACCATAATACAAACAAATGCACAGCAAATCCCCTCCATTGTTGGACCCAATAAGGAGATTGACCCATACCATTACACGGTTGTAAAAAGAGCTGAGTTTAAACAAGCCGCTGTAAGTAGTGCACACCCGCTTGCGAGCATGGTTGGTGCAGCCATAATGAAAAAAGGGGGTAATGCATTTGATGCAGCTATTGCAACTCAATTGGTATTAGCGGTTGTTTTCCCCAATGCAGGTAATATTGGGGGTGGTGGATTTTTATTGGCCAGAAAATCCAATGGCGAGTTAATTGGAATTGATTACAGAGAAGCAGCACCAGAAAAAGGTTCTAGAGATATGTATCTAGACAAAAATGGAAATGCACAATTAAATTTATCTCAGCATGGTCATTTAGCTTCTGGTATCCCTGGTACCATAGCTGGATTATTTGCATCACATGCTTATGCGAAACTTCCATTTGAAGTGCTTATTCAACCTGCGATTGATATTGCAGCCAAAGGATTTGTATTAACAGAAAAAGAAGCAAGCAGTATTAATGGTATCAAAGATGCCATTGCAAGATTTAGTACACAACCAACCGCTTTTTATAGACCCAATCGTTGGAGAGTGGGAGATACTTTAATTCAAAAAGAATTAGCACATACTTTAGAACGGATTCAAAAAGAAGGAGCACTGGGTTTTTATGGAGGCAAAACAGCGGACTTGATTGTTGCTGAAATGGAAAGAGGAAGAGGAATTATTTCCCATTCTGATTTAAAAAATTATACGGCTAAACTAAGAGAACCGATTGTGTTCAATTACAGAGGCCATGAAGTAGTCAGCTTTGCTCCCCCCAGCAGCGGAGGAATCTTATTGGCACAAATGATGAAAATGATTGAAAAGTATCCAGTGGCTAAAATGGGATTTCAAACCGTTCAATCTGTTCAACTCATGATTGAAGCCGAAAGAAGGGCATTTGCTGATCGAGCAGAACATATGGGGGACCCTGATTTTTGGAAAGTCCCTGTAAAAACTATGATTAGTGACGCTTATTTAGCGCAAAGAATGAGTGATTATAGCCCCGACAAAGCGGGCAGTAGTAAAGAAATCAATGCAGGCATTATTAAAGAAAGCGAAGAAACAACTCATTTAAGTGTTGTGGATGCCGCCGGTAATGTGGTTTCTGTAACCACTACACTCAATGGAAGCTATGGATCTAAAGTGGTAGTAGGTGGAGCAGGCTTTTTACTCAATAACGAAATGGATGATTTTAGTATCAAGCCCGGTATACCTAATATGTTTGGTGCAGTGGGCGGAGAAGCCAATTCTATTGTGCCAGGAAAAAGAATGTTGAGTTCTATGACGCCAACCTTGGTATTAAAAAATAAAAAACCGTATATAGTCATTGGAACTCCTGGCGGAACAACTATACCGACTTCAGTTTATCAGGCCCTGGTTAATATCATCGATTTCAATATGAAAATAGGCGATGCAATAGACCTCCCAAAATTTCATCACCAATGGTTGCCAGATGAAGTAATGATCGAAACCAATTTCAATCCAAAGACCAAAGAATCATTGCAGAAAATGGGGTATATGCTAAAAGATCGAAGCAGTATTGGAAGAACAGATGGTATTAGAATCCTGCCCAACAAAATAAGAGAAGCAGCTGCAGATAGACGTGGGGATGATTCTGTCGCTGGGTTTTAAACTATTTATATAAATTATAGCTATAAGTTGTATTATTATTTTTCATCATGAATTATCTACTTTAATTTTGCTTTATGCATTATTTATTGAAGCAATTTGTTCCACCAATCTTTAAAACCCTGTACTGGTATAGTTTTAAATATGGTTGGAAAGGTGATTACAAAAGTTTTGAAGAAGCCAACAAAATAGCCAAAGGATATAATGAACAAAGTATTGTTGAAAAAATTAGAACAACTACCAAAAAAGTTGTAGCTGGAGAAGTGGCTTACGAACGGGATGGGATTGTTTATGATACCCCGAAGATGAATTTCAATATGCTATCTACGCTATTAATGGTAGCAGCAGAAAACAATTGCAAATTAACTGTAATTGATTTTGGTGGATCGTTGGGTACCACTTATAACCATAAGAAACAGTATTTAAACTTTGTACACGATTTGAACTGGTGCATCATTGAACAACCCAATTATGTTGAAATTGGTAGAAGAGAATTTGCACACGAAAGATTGCATTTCTATTACACACTAGAAGAATGCTTAAAAGAACATCAACCAGATATCATCATTTTTTCTGGTGTGATTCAATACATAGAAAAAACCTATGAATTATTGGATCAAATAAAAAATAGTGGAGTTAAATATTTATACATCGACTATATCGCTTTTAATGATGAAGAACGAGATAGAATAGCGATACAACATGTGCCACCAGTTTATTATGGCGTACCCGCATCCTATACTTGTTGGTTTTATAACAAAACCAAATTCTATGCGCATTTAAAGCAACACTATCATTTAATGTTCGATTTTATTGTAGACCCAGATAAGTATTATATCCAACTAAAGCCTTTTTATTATGAAGGTCAATTGTGGAAATTAAAAACTACTAACAATTAAAGCAACCCAGCTTTTAGTTGTGTTGCTGCATAATCAGCAGCCCTTGCAGTGAGTGCCATAAATGTTAATGAAGGATTTTGGTTACCGGTAGATGTCATACAAGCACCATCGGTAACAAAAACATTCTTGCATTCATGCAATTGATTGTATTGATTCAGTAAAGAAGTATTGGGGTCTTTACCCATTCTTACTCCACCCATTTCATGAATATCCAAACCAGGAGGTTGCTTACTGTCCCATGTATTAATCTTAGTGCAGCCTGCTTTTTCTAACATTGCTTTTCCTTCTTTAAAAAAGTCTTGCAATAATTTTTCATCGTTTTCATCATAGTCTACAGAAACCACTAATTGTGGAATCCCCCAATTATCTCGCTCGTATTCACTTAATGAAACTTGATTGGTTTCTTTGGGAATAGTTTCCCCCTGCATCATCATATAAATACTCCAATCACCAGGTTCGGTGATGGCTTCTTTAAAAGCAGCCCCTACCCCGTCTACCATTGGTCTGCCTGCTCGTGATGCACTAAAATGTACCATATAACCACGTAAAAAATCAGTTTCTTGTTTGAAAACATTTTTAAAACTAGGCATCATCACTTGTGTAGGTCTTCGGCCATAATAGTATTGATCTGCAGGACCTTTAAATTGAGCAGTAATATTGCCTCTGTAATTATGAAAAGCAATGTATTTGCCCAATAAACCATTGTCATTACCTAAACCATTAGGGAATCGATTGCTCTTAGAATTAAGTAAAATTAAATTGGTATTTAAACAAGCTGCATTAACAAAAATAATCTTAGCGGTATAAATAGTTACTTCATGCGTAAGCGCATTTACTACGCTCACACCAGTTGCTTTTTTCGTTAACTCATCATAAATGATTGACTCAACTACTGCATGGGTAACCAAGTGCAAATTCCCTGTTCTTTCAGCAGCAGGAATAGTAGAACTATTTGAACTAAAATAGGCCCCAAAAGGGCATCCACGTTCACATAATTTTCTTGCCATGCATTGTCCTCTACCCTGCGCTAAATGTTCGGCAGTAGGCTCCGTTAAATGAGCACATCTTCCTTGAATTACATGCCTATCCGGATATGCCTGCATGATTTTTTCTTGCAAGATTTTTTCGACGCAATTCATTTCCCATGCAGGTAAAAATTCTCCATCAGGCAATACTTCTAACCCATCTTTGTTTCCGCTGATGCCTGCAAATTTTTCTACATGGCTGTACCAAGGATCAATATCATTGTACCGAATGGGCCAATCTACAGCAAAGCCATCTCTTAAAGGAGCTTCAAAATCATATTTGCTCCAACGCTGCGTTTGTCTTGCCCATAATAAAGACTTACCGCCTACTTGATAACCCCTAATCCAACTAAATGGCTTTTCTTGTATGTATGGATGCTCTTTATCTTTTACAAAAAAATGTTTAGTGTCTTCTTTATAAGCATAGCAATTGCTAACAATGGGATCAATATCCATTTCGGGGGGAGGAATTTTTCCCCTGTGTGGCATATCCCAAGGGTTGAAGTTTGCGGTAGGATAGTCTTTTTTATGCACTACATTTCTTCCTCTTTCGAGCACTAAGGTTTTTAATCCTTTTTCACAAAGTTCTTTAGCTGCCCATCCGCCACTAATTCCAGATCCTATAACAATTGCATCAAATTGGGTATTCTGTTCAGGCATAGTTTTTAATCATTAAACCAATCAGCAAATTTTTTTAAATCTACATTTCCACCCGTTAAAATAATCCCTATTTTTTTCCCTTTAAATTGTTCTTTGTGTTTGAGAACAGCTGCCAAAGGGACCACACAACTGGGTTCTACAACAATTTTCATTCTTTCATATACTAAGCGCAAAGCAGATTTTATTTCGGCTTCTGAAACCAAAAAAATATCTGTTACATGTTCACGAATAATAGATAAGGTACGTTCACTCAGTGTGGTCAATAAGCCATCAGCAATAGTATTTACATATGGAGCTTTCTCCACTTTACCCGATTTGAAACTCAGCACTGCATCTGCAGCACCAGCTGGTTCTCCAGCATATACTTTAATTGCTGGATTAAAATAATGAGCACCCAATGCAGTTCCAGATAATAATCCACCACCACCAACAGGAGTAAAAACGATTTCAATGTTGGGAACAGTTGCAATCAATTCTTTTACACAAGTTGCTTGCCCGGTAATTACGCTATCATCATCATATGGATGAATAAATGCAGCACCTGTTTCAGCAACAATTTTATTGAGCGCTTCTTCTCGAGCAGCTTGATTGGGTGCGCAAAAAATAACTTTTGCTCCATAACCTTTTACTGCATTCACTTTAACTGAAGGAGAATTTTCTGGCATTACAATAAATGCTTTAGTGCCCAAAGTTTTTGCTGCAAATGCAATGGCTTGCGCATGATTGCCAGAAGAGTGTGTTGCTAAGCCTTTAGCAATTTCTTCAGCACTTAAGCTAAGCGCAGCGTTCATTCCACCCCTAATTTTAAAAGCCCCTATTTTTTGAAAATTTTCGCATTTAAAAAAAAGCTCCGCACCAACCATTTCATTTATGCTGCTATTGGTTAATACAGGCGTATGATGAATAAATGGCTTGATTTTATCATGTGCTGTTTCTATGGATTCTTTAGTAATCATTTCATACTCTTTTCTCTGATTAATTTAAATTCGGACCCCTCTTTCCATTTTGGAAAACTAGATTCAAAACTCATTCTACGACCAATGGTAAACAATAATTTTAAATCGTTAATGGCACCATCACCCGTCCAAAGTTTTGGATCATAATTATCAGATGGCTGATGATAATTTTTACTGGTATACTCATTTTCCAATTTTTCTCCATACTCTTTTCCTTTACCTTCTACGTCTACCCCATTATTAGCAAATAGCGCAGGAATACCCACTTTAGCAAAATTGAAATGATCTGACCTATAATAGTAACCAGCTTCAGTATGCGTATCAAATGAAAGGTAGCCTCCTGTTTTTTCAATGGCATCTTTTAAATAATCTTCTAGCTCCGATTGTCCTTGTCCAACTACCACCATGTCTTTGGTTTTGCCAAACCGGTTAAGTCCATCCATATTAATATTTGCAACCGTTTTATGAACGGGATAAATTGGATTTTCAGCATAATATGCGGAACCCAACAAACCTTGTTCTTCTGCAGTCACTGCTAAAAACACAATCGTGCGTTCTGGCTTAGCTTTCATGTTTTTAAATACCCTTGCCATTTCTAATAAACCTGCTGTACCAGATGCATTATCTAATGCACCATTATAAATTGAATCCCCCGTTTGATCAGGACGTCCAATACCTAAATGATCCCAATGCGCTGTGTAAATAATCACTTCATCAGGTCTTTTAGTTCCTGTGATTTTGGCAATTACGTTACTTGATTTATTGAAGCTAGCTTTTACCTTCATGGTAGTGCTTAATTGCAAACCCAGCGGCACCGGTTTAAAACCTGGTTCATTTGCTTTAACCAATAAACTAGAATCGTACCCTGCAGCAGTAAATAGTTGATGGGCAATTTTTTCAGGAACCCAACCTATTACATCACAGTTGGGAATATTCTTGCCACGATTATCTAATTTTAAACGAGTGGTATTAAAACTGTTTTGTTGCACACTAAAAGGATAACTAGCTGCAGCAGTATTATGAATAATTAAACAAGCTTTAGCACCCTGCCGAGCTGCTTCTTCAAATTTATACGTCCAACGGCCATAGTAGGTCATGGCTTTACCTTTAAAAAGAGAGGTATCCCCTACCCAAAATCCTGGATCATTTACCATCACCATCACTACTTTACCTTTCACATCTAAGCCAGCATAATCATTCCAATTGTATTCAGGTGCAACTACTCCATAGCCTGCAAAAACCAAATCCGTATTATTTAAACTAATACTTGAATCTGTTTTATCCGTCCAAATGATATAGTCATCAAATGCTTTTAAATTAAAAGTTCCTTTAGCAGATTTCACTTCCATACTAGGGGCAGCAATAGCCAAAATATTGGCCATGGGTACTGCTTGAATATAGCTATCGCCATTACCAGGCTCTAGCCCCATTTGTTTAAACTGCGATTCCAAATAAGCTACCGTTTTTGTTTCTCCCTCTGTAAAAGGTTTACGTCCCAAGAAATCATCGGAAGCTAAAACAGCAATATGCTTTTTTAAAGTGTCGGCGCTAAAAATGGCAAAACCGTCTTCTTCGGAAAAAGTGGTTTGATTACTATTACAAGAAACAAACAGAATAAGTGCAATTGAAGAAAGAATCAATTTGTTCATAATGGCTATTTAAGATTCATAGCCAATATACAACAAAGAAATTACCTAGGAGGGATCGTAATCGTCTTTCTAGCAGTATCCGCACAACCATTGCCCGTTACAATTAATTGAACGGTAAAAGATTTGCTTGTAGCTTCTTTATTATAGCTGGTTTCGATAAAACTATAGAATTCATTGTTGGTGATGCCATTCCCAAAATTCCATTGGTATGAGTCGATGGTACTGGTAGGGATGGTTGATTTACTATTAAATGACCATCGTTGATAAGTTGGATAATCCCAAACCAAGGTTTCTTCAAAAACCGCTTTAGGCTTTGGGTTCTCCCCTTTTGAATTTACCATTTTATTGGTCTTGTAAATTTCTCTACCATTTAATTTTATAGTCATGATTACATCGTAATCATTGGGATGTTTGTATTTATACATAATGGGATTACCTGTTCGAGGGCCCGTTCCATCCGAAAAATCCCATTCGTAAACAGAACCAGTAGGAACATTCTCTGCTTCCGCAGTAAATAAAATTCTTTCATTGGTACAAGCATCAATAGCTTCCGCTTTGAACTTCCCTTTAATATTGTACATGCCGGGAATGGTGACTTGAACAGTTGTATCGTCTGTACAACCAAAATTAGACAATATAGTAAGCTTTACTGCATATGTAGTATCATTCACTTTTTTAGGAAACTCATGCCTTACTAAACCCACTGAACTGATGTATTCGGTGCCATCACCCCAATTGTATTTGAATTGAATAATGTCTCCTTGATTAATAGAAGAAGCACTATTAAAAGTGACATAATTAAGATTTTGTGGGAAATCAAATTTAGTAGTGAAAATGGCTTCTGGCTTAGTCTGTTGGCCTAACGCCTTCACCCCAAAGCTTACTTTAGCCAACATATTATTGGCATTGGCCATGACCATCAAAGTCACTACAAAAGAACCAGCAGCCTGGTATGAATGAGTGACGGTTGATCCGTTGGCGATATTACCATCCCCAAAACTCCAACTATAATAACCACCTGCAGGTAACCCAACACCTGCTGCATTAAATGTGAAAACTTCCTTAGAAGGATAACAGGTAGAAGTTTGACTAAACTTAGCTTCAATATTTCCGTAAGAAACGGTTGTAGTATCTCTATCAACAGAAATAATTGCTCCCTTGGTAATTTGAACAGAGTCTACTTGAACTAATTTATCCAAATCAATCTCAGCTTCTTTTTTACATGAAAAAAGAATAATTGCCATAAAGCCAAATAGGATCAAACCACTTAACTGCTTCATTAGATAGGCTTATTTAGCCGGTACGGTTATATTAGCTACGGCTGTGTCTTTACAACCGGTATTACTTGTCACAATTAATCGAACAGAATAATTAGTTGGCGTTGCTGCCTTTGTATATTCTTGCTCTACTATTGTGTTGAAATTATCATCCACTCTATTAAAAGGCATTTCCCATCTATATCCAGTTAAATAACCATGTGGAATATTTGACTGACTATAGAATGCCCAAATTTCTTTGGTAGAAGTTGAACTCACTACATTCTTTAACATCAATGCTTTGGGTTTAATGTTCTGACCAAAAGCACGAACTGGTTTATGTGTTTGATAAATGATTTTACCTTTCAAAGTAATAGTCATTTTAACATCATAATCGTTCTGGTAAGTGAACTGTTTCTTAACAGGACTACCAGTAACTAAACCAGTAGCATCAGCAAAATCCCATGTATATACCGCACCTGCAGGTACACCTGTGGCAGTAGGAGTAAAAATAAAATACTCATTGGTACATGCATCAAACTGTTCTGCTGTAAAGTTGCCACTGATATTATAAGATGCAGGAACAAATACATTCAATGAGGCAGTGTCTTTACAACCTGAATTAGCAGAAACAATCAATTTAACATTATAGGTTTTATCTTCAGGTACTTTAGGAAAATTTTTTGGCATGAAAGAGTTTGAACTACTATTGGTAGTACCATCCGCCCAATCCCATAAATGATCTACAATGGTTCCAGTTGGAACAGTAGATCTACTGGTAAAAGTCATGTTGTTTAAATAATTGATATCTGGTAGTGCGCTCGAAAAAATAGCCGTAGGCGTTACTTGTTGACCCAATGCTTTTACTGAAACTGAAGCTTTATGAATCAACACATCCGCAGCATTTTTGATTTGCAAAATGATGGTATAAGTAGCTGGATTACGATACATATTTCTTACTGTGGTACCAGTAAGCGATTTACCATCTCCAAATTCCCATATAAATTTTGAACCAGCAGGAATACCTGCTGCAGAAGCGGTAAAAGAAAAAATCTCGTTACTTGGATAACAAGCATCAGATTTTGCATAAGTAATGGTTACTTCCCCATCTTTTACAGAAACCGTATCTCTAAAAACTGCCGTAGCACCCCCAATTGGTGGGCTATTATCTTCGGTGGTTTCCTGCTCATTGGCAGGTTTATCCACTTCCTTTTTACAGGCTGAAAGCACAATAGCTGTAGAAAGGCAGAGGGCGATGAATAATTGGCTATTTCTCATGGTGTTCACTTAATCTTATCTGTCAAGTACAACGAGAAATAGAGCGTTTTATTGTAATATTTATGCGCTTTTCATTAGAAAATAGCTATTCGGTATTCCCAAAGGGGATTAAAAC
>JACCDH010656303.1_pt1 | contig 13934 bp, 10 predicted proteins | sample 7442481 | NCBI WGS metagenome assembly JACCDH01 (sample SAMN15323433, study PRJNA562643) | freshwater metagenome | isolation source: river surface water | place: USA:Blue River Watershed | collected 2017-08-15
CGCTGCTGACCGGCATGATCGCCGATGCCACCGGCAGCCTGGCGCTGGCCTTCATCCTGCCGGCGGCCTGCTATGCCGTGATCGCCAGCTTCGGCTGGTACGCGCGGCGACCGGCGTAACGCGGGGGCCGAAAGCTGAAAGCCGCAAGCTGAAAGCTTGGCAAGGGCGGGGCGGATGGGCATGATCTTGTCATGACCCCGATTGCAGATCCCGCCCTGGCCGCCTTTCAAGCCGAAGTCCGCGCCTTTCTTGAAGCCGAGCTGACCCCGCAGCTGCGCGAAGGCGCGGCGCGGACCACCAGCGTGTTCGTTGATCCCGCGATCTCGCTGCCGTGGCAGGCGATCCTTCACCGGCGCGGGTGGGCGGCACCGGAATGGCCAGCGCAGTTTGGCGGGCCAGGCTGGGATGACATGCAGCGTTATGTCTTCGCCGCCGAATGTGCGCGAGCCGGCACGCCCAGCCTTTCGCCGATGGGGCTGAAGATGGTTGCCCCCGTGATCATGCATTACGGCACGCCCGAGCAGCAGGCCCATTACCTGCCGCGGATTCTTTCGGGCGAGGATTACTGGTGCCAGGGCTTTTCCGAACCAGGCTCTGGCTCGGACCTCGCCTCGCTGCAATTGCGCGCGGTGCGCGATGGCGATGATTATGTGCTCAACGGTTCCAAGATCTGGACCACGCACGCCCATTTCGCCAACCGCATGTTCTGCCTGGTCCGCACTTCGACCGAGGGCAAGCCGCAGGCCGGGATCAGCTTCCTGCTGCTCGACATGGCCAGCCCCGGAATCACCGTGAAGCCGATCCGCACGCTGGCCGGCGATCATGAATTCAACCAGGTGTTCTTTGACGATGTCCGGGTGCCGATTGCCAATCGGCTGGGTGATGAGAACGATGGCTGGACCGTGGCCAAGCACCTGCTGACTTTCGAGCGCGGCGGAAAATATGCCCCGCCGCTTATCGAACGGCTCACCCGCCTGCGCCGGCGCGAAGGCCTCGATCCGCTGATCGCGGCGCGGTTGGCGAAAGAAGTAGTCAATCTGCGCGCATTGCAGGCGCTCGAAATGAAGGCCATGCGCGGGGCCGGCGGAAGCCCGGCACTTTACGCCTCGGTGCTGAAAGTGCTTGGGACCGAGGCGATGCAGCGGATCGACGTGCTGGCCTGTGATATCGAGGGGCAGGGCGCCTGGGCGGTCCCGACCGGACAGACTCCGGCTGATCTGGCCGTGGCCGCGCCGCGCTATCTCAATGACCGGGCGGCCAGTATCTATGCCGGATCGAACGAGATCCAGCGCGACCTGATTGCAAAGCTCATCCTGGCTTGAGGTTCAGGCGACGGCGGCAAATTCGCTGAGCAGGCCGGCCTCGCTGCCAAGGCCGCTGGCAATCACCAGTAGCCGCTTGAAGCGCGCGCCCAGTCGCAGCTCTTCGGTCAGGCCCATTGCCCCGTGCAGCTGCACCGCGCCTTCACCGACTTGCCTGGCGGCATCGCGCACCGCGATGCAGGCGGCTGCGATGTCGCTTGCTGCGGCAGAGATGACGGCAACTTCGGTTAGCGCCTGGGCCTGCAGCGCGATCAGCTGCATGTCTGCCAGGCGGTGGCGCAGCGCCTGGAAGCTGGCGATCGGCGCGCCGAACTGGCGCCGCTGGCCCAGATAGCCTGCCGTATCCGCCAGCATTCGTTGCATCAGCCCCACTGCTTCGGCGCAGCGTCCGATCCGGACGAGCCCGTCCGCTATGGCCGGATCGCCTTTGAGCGGCGTCCCCATGACCCCCGCGAAGTGCAGATCGGCGACTGCGGAGCCATCGTGCAGCTGGCCGGGTTCGATTGACAGGCCGGCGGCCGCGCGCGGCACCACCAACAGGCCCGCGGCCAGCGCCACGACGAACAGGTCGGCTGCGGCAGCACCGGCGACCAGCCGGGCCGTGCCTTCGATCCGGTTGCCGTCGCGCAGGTCCGGCAGGCTGGCGGCAGTGCTTCGGCTGACCAGCGCGGCGCGCTGTTGTCCAGTGGCCAGATCGGCCCCTTCGCCCAGCGCGGCGCAGGCGGCCGCGTGGCTGAGCCAGTCGGCCCCCGCCAGCGCCGGGCCGAGATCGGCCATGACCAGCGCTATCTCGGTCGCGCCGCCGCCAAAGCCGCCCTGGTCTTCGGGCAAGGTCAGGCCGCCCAGGCCAAGCTGGTCGGTCAGCATGGTCCAATCGGGTGTTTCAACATCGACCGTGAGGCGGGCAACCGCATCGCGCAGCAGTGTCTGCTGCTCGCTCAGCGCAAGGTCCAATCCGGCCATCTCCAGTCAATCTCCTGTCTTGTCGGTTCACCTTAGGCAGCGGTGCATACCATCTGCAAGGTGCAAGGAACGGAACATTGCCCACTGATGTTGTCCGTGCTTGGCTTTTGCCGTCGCGGCAGGGGTGTTATGCGGCCCCGGGCGATAACGAGGGTGATTGATGCACAGCGCGACCGGCAGGCCAGGAGTGTTTGGTGCGCTTGTCGCACTGGCGCTGGCCGGTTCCACCGCCAGCCAGGCCCGCGCCCAGGGACTGGCACCACCTGCTTCGCCAGCCGAAGAGCCGATCATTTCGGACCGCGAGTTCGAGGACGCAGTTCCGAAGGTTTCGGCCGAGGACGATCCTGCGCTGGGGCAAGCGCTGGAGCCGATCGACGAATTTGAGCGCAAGCTTGCCCCACCCGCCAACGCCGCTGTTCCCGCGGGGCAGGATGCCGAGCTGGCCGCGCCGCTGCCGCCGCTTGAAACGTTCCAGGCCGAACCGGCGGTCTTTGCGCAGGACGCAGTGGTGCCCGATGCCGCTGAAGTGCCCTACCGGGTCGAACTGGCCGGTTTGGATGCGGTTACGGCCGCCAGCGAAACCGATCTGCTGGGCGAATTCCACCGCCTTTCCTTGCTTCGCCGCAAGGGTTCGGCGCGCAACACCGCGCAGCTCTCCAGCCGGGCGGGAGAGGACGTGCTGGTCCTCAAGAAGCTGCTGGCGGCAAGCGGCTGGTTCGATGCCCAGGTCACGACCCGGATTGACCGGCCGGGCGACAAGGGGCCGCTGGTGGTGGCCATGACCGTTGTTCCAGGCAAGCGCTTTGCGTTTTCGCGTATCTCCGTCGATGCGGCGCCCACGCTGCCGCCCGACCTGATCCGCAGCAATCTTGAGTTGGTGAGCGGCGAGCCGGTGATTGCCGAGAAAGTCCTGGCGGCAGAGGCGAAAGTGGCGCTGGCCTTGCCGGAAAACGGGTATCCGTTTGCAGAGGTCGGCGCGCGCGACGTGCTGCTTGATCCGGATACGGGCGAGGCCGCCTATACCCTGCCGGTCACGGTCGGTCCGCGCGGAACCTATGGCACGATCCGCAGCGAGGGCAGGGAAGCCTTTTCTGCCGCCCATGTGCAAACGCTGGCCCGGTTCGAACAGGGCGAACTTTATGACAGCCGGATGGTCGATGACCTGCGCCAGGCGCTGATCGCGACCGGGCTGTTTCGCGCCATTGCGGTTGAGCCCCGGCGTACCGGTGAAGCGGGGCCGGATGGCACCGAACGGGTCGATCTGCTGGTCAAGCAAGAGGCCGGTCCGCCGCGCGTGATCGCGGCAACTGCCGGCTACGGCACGGGCGAAGGCTTCCGGGTTGAAGGCAGCTGGACCCATCGCAACCTGTTCCGGCCCGAAGGCGCACTGATTGTCAGCGGCGTTGCGGGCACGCGTGAGCAGGGGGCAGGCGTCACGTTCCGCCGCTCTAATGCGGGCGCGCGCGACCGGACCTTTGAACTGGCCAGCGAACTGCGCCACGCATCCACCGATGCCTATTCGGCCTATACCGGACGCTTGGCGGCGCGGGTCAGCTATGATTCAACGCCCATCTGGCAAAAGCGCCTGACCTATGCCTATGGCGCACAGTTGATCGGCACGGATGAGAGCGTGTTCGATCCGCGTCTGCGCGCGCGCACCCGGCGGACCTATGCCATCGCCGGGCTGTCCGGCCAGGTTGGCTGGGACAAGACCGACAGCCTGCTCGATCCGACCCGGGGCTTTCGCCTGACCGCGCTGGTTGAACCCGAAGGATCGGTACGCGGCAGCTTTACCCCCTATACGCGGCTGCGGCTTGATGGCTCTGCCTATTACCAGGTCGGGGCGAATGTGATCCTGGCTGGCCGCGTGCGGGCTGCATCGATCCAGGGGGCCGAGCTTGATGACATTGCCCCTTCGCGCCGGCTCTATGCCGGGGGCGGCGGATCGGTGCGCGGGTTCGGTTACCAGCAGCTTGGGCCGCGCGATATCAACAACGATCCCACCGGCGCGCGCAGCCTGAACGAAGCCGCCTTCGAAGTGCGCTACCGGTTCGGTGATTATGGCGTGGCAGGCTTTGTCGATGTTGGCCAGGCCTATGCCAAGGCGCTTCCCGACTTTTCCGATCTGCGCGTCGGCGTCGGGCTTGGGGCGCGGATCTATACCAATTTCGGGCCGATGCGGTTTGATATCGCCACCCCGCTGCGGCGGCGGCCGGATGAAAGCAAGATCAACGTCTATGTCTCGATCGGGCAGGCGTTCTGATGGAAGCGGCTGTCCCGCCCCCGCCCGCTGCTGAAGGAGCCCTGGCCGCGCCTTGGCGCAAGGCCGGGCGCTGGCTTGGCCTGGTCCTGCTGGGGCTGGTCATCCTGGCGGGCCTGGTCGTGGCGGTGCTCGATACCGGAGCCGGGCGCGGGCTTGTCGCGCGGCAGCTTTCGGGCACGACCTTTGCCAATGGCCTGCGGATCGAAATCGGGCGGATCGATGGTTCGCTCTATGGCAAGGCGCGGCTGGTTGATCTTGTGGCTTATGATGCCAAGGGCCCGTTCTTGCGGGCCCCGCGCGTTGATCTGGACTGGCGGCCGTTTGCCTATCTTGCGGGCCACGTTGACATCCGCTCCGCGGTTGCGCCCAGCGCGGTATTGCAGCGCGCGCCGGCCTTGAAGGTGACCAACCCTGATGCGCCGCTGCTGCCCGATCTTGATATCGATATCGGCCAGTTGCGGATTGACCGGCTGGTCTCAGAACCTGCTGTCTCGGGCGAGCGGCGCGAACTGCGGCTGACTGGCAAGGCGCGGATCGCTGACCGGCGGGCGCAGGTGTTCGCCCAGGCAGTGACCCTGGCCGCCCCTGGCGGGCAAGCGGGTGACCGGATCGACCTGACGCTCGATGCTGTGCCGGAACATAACCAGCTGGCGCTGAAGCTGGCGGTCGCTGCGCCAAAGGGCGGGGTGATTGCGGCCCTGGCGCGGATCGAGGGACCGCTTTCACTCCAGCTGGACGGCGCGGGCGATTGGGCAAAGTGGGATGGCGCGCTGACCGGCGACTATGCCGGCAGCCCTTTGGCCCGCTTGCAGCTGGCGGCGCGGAACGGGACCTTTTCGGTCAAGGGCCCGGCCGAGCTTGGCCGGCTGTTCGGCGGCATTCCGGGGGTGCTGCTGGACCGCACGACCCAGTTGGACCTGACCGCCAGGCTTGGCCGGCGCCGCGCGGTGCTCAGCGGTTCGCTGCGCTCCAGCCACTTTTCGATCATGCCAAACGGGACACTCGATCTGGGGCAGAGCAGCTTTGATGCGCTGAAGCTTGACCTGCATCTGCCCCGGCCAGCCGTGCTGGCGCCGAACCTGGCCGGGCAGGCCCTGCACGCCGAGCTGGAATGGAACGGGCCCTTCAAGACCCCGCAAGTGCAATACCGATTGGTGGCGGGTGCCCTGGCGATCAACGCGGTGGTGCTCGAAAATCTCGAGGCAAGCGGCCGGGCCGCGGTCCGCGCCGACCAGACCTTGGTGCCGGTTTCCGCCCGCATCGCCCGGATCACCGGCCTTGATGGCGTTGCCGGCGGAACGCTCGTGAACGTCCGCATCGATGGTGACCTGGCGCTTGCTGGCACGCGCTTGCTTTCAGATAACCTCAAGCTGCGGTCTGACCGGATCGATGCCAAGGCGATCGTCCTCGCCGATATCGGCCGGGGGATTTACGCCGGCGCTTTCGAAGGGCGGATCAACACCTACAGGGTCGACAGCGTCGGCACTTTCGCCGTCACCACCACTGCCGATCTCAAGCGAACCGGACAGGGTTTTGCCCTGACCGGTACAGTCCGCGCCCGCTCCACCAACCTCGACAATGCGGCGGTTCGCGAATTCCTGGGCGGACCGGCGGCCGGCTCCAGCCAGATCGCCTATGGCCCGGACGGGGTGCTGCGTTTCTCCGGCTTGCGGGTCACCGCGCCCGAATTGCAGGTGTTCGACGGGCGCGGCAGCTATGTCCCAGGCGGCGCGCTGGTGCTTACGGCGAATGGTCGTTCGGTTCGCTATGGTCCGCTTGCGCTGGAACTTACCGGAACGCTTGCCAAGCCGCGCGCAGTCCTGCTCGCGGGCAATCCCGGCATGGGGATCGGCCTTGCCAATGTTCGGGCCGAGATCGTCGGTAACGATGGCGCATTTCGCTTCAACGCGAAGGGGGACACCGATCTTGGCCCGCTCAGCGCCGATGTCAGCCTGATCCGCGGCGAACAAACCGCCTTCATGATCAACCGAGGCGATCTGGCTGGAATTGGCTTTGCCGGGCGGATCGAACAGACCGCCGCCGGCCCCTATGCCGGGACGCTGACGGCTGACGGGCGCGGCCTGAGCGGGACGGTGCGATTGGGCGCGGTGGGCCGCTTCCAGGAAGCCCTGATTTCCGCACGCGCGCAGGATACCGTCTTGCCCGGCCCGGCGCGCCTCGCGATCGGCCGCGGGATCGTCGACGCGCGGGTGGTGCTCTATGATCGGCCCGAAGTGACCGCCGACATTCAAGTGGCGCAGATGCGGCTGCGCAATCTCGATCTGGCTGCGGCGCGGGCGCAGGTTGCCTATCGCGGCGGGCGGGGCCAGGCCAAGTTCCTGGCCGAAGGGGTAAGCGGGGCACCCTTCCGGGTGGCAGGCAACGCCCTGCTTGAACCAGAGCTGTGGCGGGCTTCACTGCAAGGGCGGGTGCGCGGGATAACCTTCACCACCGCCAGCCCGGCCCGGATCGTTCCCCGGCCGGGCGGCTATGAACTGCTGCCAAGCCGGGTCGATTTCGGCCAGGGTTCGGTCCGGCTGGCCGGGCGCTATGGGACCGGCTTGCGGATCGAAAGCCGGATGGACCGGCTGGACGTGTCGCTGCTCAACGCCTTCTTCCCGGGCTATGGCATCGGCGGCAAGGCCACCGGCAGCCTTGATTTTGAGCAGGCCCGGCTTGGGGCCTTCCCGCAGGCGCAGGCCCGCCTGACCATCAACGGATTTTCCCGCAGCACGGCGGCGGTGGTCAGCCAGCCGGTTGATATCAACCTTGCGGGTGAACTCGATTCTACCCGCGCAGGGCTGCGCGCGGTGATCCGCGATCGCGGCGCGATCATCGGCCGGGTGAACGCGGCGCTGACCCCGCTGGCAGGCGGGGATTGGGCTGACCGGATCGGTGACGGCGCGCTGGGCGGCGGCGTGCGTTACAATGGCCCGGCTGCCACGTTGTGGTCCTTTGTCGGCCAGCCAGACCAGAACCTGTCCGGCCCGATTGCGGTGGGTGCTGACTTCTCGGGCCGCCTGCGCGCGCCGCTGCTGAACGGGATCGTGCGCGGTGACAACCTGATCTATGACAACCAGACCTATGGCACCCGCCTGACCAACCTGGCCATCGCCGGGCGCCTGAACGGGGACCGGCTGGAACTTTCCAGCCTCAGCGCGGCTGCCGGCTCAGGCAAGATTGCCGGGCGCGGTTACCTTAGCCTCGCGGCCGAAAGCGGTTATCCCATGGATCTCTCGTTTGACCTCGACAATGCGCGGCTGGCCCGCAGCGATGCCCTGTCTTCGGCGGCGACCGGGCAGCTGCGCCTGCGCAAGAGCGCGGGTGAGGCCGCGCTGCTCTCTGGCAGGCTGCTCTTGCCTGAAACCCGCTATGAACTGGTGCGGCAGGGCGCTGCCGAAGTTCCTGAGCTGGCCGGGGTGCGGTTCATGCCGCCGCGCGGCATTCCGCGTGTCACCGGCAATGAACCCGCGCCGCCCGCCCGCAGCCTGTTCCGCAGTCTGCGGCTGGACGTGCAGCTGACCGCGCCGAACCAGCTGTTCGTGACCGGGATGGGGCTCGACAGTGAATGGAGCGCCGACCTGCGGGTGGGCGGGACCAGCGCCGCCCCCCTCGTCAGCGGCGATATCAACCTGGTGCGGGGTAACCTGGGCTTTGCCGGGCGGCAGTTTGAACTGCAGGACGGGCGCGTGCTGTTTACCGGCGGGGCGGCGAACAATCCCCAGATCATCCTGAGCGCGAGCGAGGATATCGATGATATCGCCGTGGGCATCAATGTCACCGGCCGGGCGCTGAACCCCCAGATCAGCTTCGCCTCAACCCCGGCGCTGCCGGCCGACGAAATCCTTTCGCGCATCCTGTTCGGCAATTCGGTTGGCCAGCTTTCGCCCTTGCAGGCGGTGCAGCTGGCGGCCTCGCTCAACAGCCTGCGTTCGACCGGCGGCGGATTTAACCCACTGGGCCGGCTTAGAGCAGCAACCGGCGTATCACGGCTGCGCATCCTCGCCCCGGATGAGGCCGCCGGTCGGGGCACGGCGATTGCCGCCGGGCGCTATATCTCCAACAATATCTACCTCGAGGTGATCACCGATGCGCGCGGCTATACCGCAACGCAGATGGAAGTTGGCCTCAGCCGCACGCTCTCGATCCTAAGCCAGACCGGCGGGGCGGGAACGACCAATATCAACCTGCGTTACAAGAAGCGGTACTGATGCGGCGCGCGCTGATCCTGGCCCTGCTGCTGGCCGGCTGTAGCCGCGAGCCAAGTTTTGATGAGCGCTACGCAGCAACCGAGCAGCGCTTGCAAACCAAGGCCGCGCAAATTGACCGCGAGGCAGCGGCGGCATCCTCCACCGTGCCCGACGCTCAGGCTTCGCCGTCCGCTGCTATCCGCCACTAGCCAAAAGCGTTATCTCGGTCTGGCGCCCATCGATAAACCGCAAGGCCTTGCCGTCGAAGAAGGCGTTTTCCTCGCTCCGGAAATCGACGCGCTGCCCGCCCCATTCGGGGACGGCGGAATAGGTGGTCAACTCGATCGACCAGGCCGTGTTGGCGTTGATCGGCCCATCGCCGCGGGCATCGCCATTCTGGTTGTCCCAAAATCCGATAGCCGGCCCGGCACCATGGCCGTGCAAGCCGATCGGATGCGAATAGATCGCGGGATCAAGCCCCGCAGCGATTGCCTCGGCCCGGGCCAGCCGCAGCACTTCATTGCCGCTGCGCCCGGCCTTGAAGGAGCGCCGCAGAATATCCTGGACGCGGTTGCTGTTAGCAAGGCCCTGCCGCAGACCGATTGGCGCTTCGGTCTCGCCCGGTTTCAGAACATAGGCCAGATGCTGGGTATCGGTGTTCAGCCGAAGATAGGTAATGCCGAAATCGGTCCATAGCAGATCACCCGGCTGGATCACTTCGGCGCCTTCCAGCATGCCCTTGACCCCCTGACGCTGAATTCCGACCGAGGGATGGAACCAGGGATCAAGACCAAGCTGGAGCAACCGGTCACGATACCACCATTGCACCTGTTCGGCAGTTGTCACGCCCGGGGTGATAACCCGGCGCGAAAAGGCCTCGCCAATGATGGCGTGGGCCGTCCGCAGCACTGTTGGGTAAATCGCCATTTCGGAGGCCGTGCGGGTTTCCAGCCAGCGAACGGCCAGGCCTTCGCCACTGACAAGCCGCTGGTGCAGGGGTTGGGGCAGGGCCGCCATGAACTTGTCATGCTGGCTGACCGTCATCCCGTCGGCAAATTGGGAGAGGTCAGAGGTGTTGATGGCGATCTTCTTTGGATTGCGCGCGGCAATGATATCAGCCGCCGCGCGCCACTGATCGGGTTGCTTGTCCGGGTCCCAGGCTGGGGCAAACAACCCGCCAAGGCCATAACGGCTGACGGTCAGCCGTTCGATTGGCTTGCCCTGGCCCGGGTCATGAAAGATCAGGATCGTCCGCCGCCGTGCATGGAGCGCTTCGGCGTTGAGCATCGATGCCGCCACCGGCTCCTCGAAGTATTCGCGCGCCACCAGCAGCCAAAGGTCGATGCCTTGCTCGCGCATGATCGCCGGGATGATCGTGTCGAGCCGTTCGGCCAACAGGCGATTTTCCGTGGCCGCGCGATCACGCGCCGAAAGCAGCGGCGGCACGGAGGGTGCCTGCGTTTCGGTCTCGCTCAGCGTGGCAGCGACCGGGGATGCAATGGCCGGCAGGGCCATGGCCGCCGCAAGCAGCGCTGTTCCGATTGTCTTGCGCATAGTCGCCTTGCCCCCATCCCAACGTGTGCCGCCGATCCTGGCGGGCCGATCGAACCCGCAAGCGCCAGGTTCCTGGATTGGAGTGCCAGCCTTCGGTCCGCCGGCTTGCGATGCCGATTGCCGTCGCCAAAAGCAACATCAAGCCGCTGGCGCAGTACCCTAACCAGTATCGCGCCCGGGTGTCTCTTTTGCCCGCTCCCCGGAACTGCTAGGGCACGCCATGCTTAATCTGAACGGTATCACGGTTCGCCTTGGCGGGCGGACAATCATTGACGATGCGACGGCAAAATTGCCGCCCCGCGGGCGGATTGGTCTCATCGGCAGGAACGGTGCCGGAAAATCGACCCTGGTCAGGGTGATTGCAGGGATGCTGGAGCCGGACAGCGGCGGGGTGGCGATGCCGCGTGGCAGTCGGCTGGGCTATATCGCTCAGGAAGCGCCGGGGGGTAATTCCACGCCCTTCGAAACAGTGCTGGCTGCCGACGTTGAGCGGGCCGCGCTGCTGCTGGAGAGCGAAACCTGCGCCGATGGAAACCGCCTTGGTGAGATTCACGAGCGGCTCATCGCGATCGATGCCCACGCCGCACCCAGCCGTGCGGCGCGCATTCTTGTCGGGCTTGGCTTTGACGAAGCCGCGCAGCACCGCCCGCTGGAAAGTTTTTCCGGCGGCTGGCGGATGCGCGTCGCTTTGGCTTCGCTGCTGTTTTCTCAGCCGGACCTGTTGCTGCTCGATGAACCCTCCAACCACCTCGATCTTGAAGCGGTGCTGTGGCTGGAAGATTTCCTGCGCTCATACCCGGCGACCATCCTGCTCGTCAGCCATGAGCGCGATTTCCTTAACAATGTGGTCGATCACATTCTCCATCTGTCAGCGGGCAAGCTCACCCTTTACCCCGGCGGTTATGACGCTTTCGAACGCCAGCGGGCGGAACGGCAGGCGCAGGTCGCATCCGCGCGGGCGAAGCAACAGGCTGAGCGCGAGCGGCTGCAGGACTATGTGGCGCGGAATTCGGCGCGCGCCTCCACCGCCAAACAGGCCCAGTCGCGCGCGAAAGCCCTGGCCAAGTTGCAACCGATCGCGGAATTGATCGACGATCCTTCGCTCAGCTTCGATTTTCCTGACCCCGACCAGCTGCGGCCGCCACTGATCACACTTGATCTCGCTGCGGTTGGCTATGGCGATACCCCGGTGCTCCGGCGGCTCAACCTGCGGCTCGATCCGGATGACCGACTGGCTTTGCTTGGCCGGAACGGGAACGGCAAGACCACGCTGGCACGGCTGCTTGCCGCGCAGCTGGCGCCGATGGAAGGCGCCATGAACGCCAGCAGCCGGATGCGCGTGGGCTATTTCACCCAGTACCAGGTCGAAGAACTGGAGCGGTCCGAAACGCCGCTGCAGCACATGACCAAGTTGATGGCAGGCGCAAGCCAATCGGCCGTGCGGGCGCAGCTGGGCCGCTTTGGCTTCTCCGGCCCGAAGGCGACGACCGAGGTCGGAAAGCTGTCGGGCGGCGAACGCGCCCGGCTGGCGCTGGCGCTCATTACCCACGAGGCGCCGCATCTGCTGATCCTGGACGAACCGACCAACCACCTTGATGTCGATGCCCGGGAAGCCCTGATCCAGGCGCTCAACGGCTATTCGGGCGCGGTCGTGATCGTCAGCCATGACCGGCATATGCTGGAAATGACGGCCGACCGGCTGGTGCTGGTCGATGGGGGCGCGGCCAAGGAATTCGATGGCACGATCGATGATTACATCGCTTTCGTACTTGCCAAGGAACCTGCCGTGACGCGCAAGGACGGGGTCAACAAGAAGGACCAGCGCAAAGCCTCTGCCGAAGCGCGCGCGCGCGATCAGGAAGTTCGCAAGCGCCTGAAAAGCGCGGAGCTTGAACTGGAACAGCTTTCCGGACAACGCAATGCGATTGATCAGGCCATGTTCGATCCGGGACAGGCCGAAGCGGCGCTGCAAAAGCTGACCGTCAGCGAACTGATGAAGCGGCGCGCCGATATCGTGACCCGTATCGAGGCCGCGGAAGCCGTCTGGCTCGCGGCGAGTGAAGCCCTGGAAACTGTGCCAGGCTGAGGAGAAAACCGAAATGAGCGTCGCTTTCCGGCGTGACGGGGATGAGGAACACCTCGAACCGAAATTCGAAATTCCGATACCGTCGGGCCCCAATCTGGTTACGGCGCGCGGGCTGGCGCTTATCGAGGCCCAGGTCGCAGCGCTCACGGCGGTTCTGGCAAAGCTTGCTGACCGGGCAGAGGAAGACGCGGCGGTCAAGTCTGCCAAGCGTGACCTGCGTTACTGGCAAACGCGCCAGATCACCGCGGAATTGATGCCGGTGCCGCACGGGGATGCCGTGGCATTCGGCACGCGGGTCACCTTCCGGCTGAACGGGGCCGAGCGCAGCTTGCAAATCGTCGGTGATGACGAGGCTGATCCCGCCAATGGACTGATCGCGTTCTCTGCTCCGCTGGCGCGGGCGATCATTGGCGCCGAAGAGGGCGAGCTGCTTGAGTTCGCCGGCAAAGAGGATGCGATTGAGATCCTGGCGATCTCGCCGGATCCCTAAAGACTAAGCCGTCACTCCCTGGTCTTCAGCGGGCAGGCGCATGGCGCTCGCCTGCTGCTTCATCGCGTTATAGGCCGCATCGCGGGCTTCGGGGGCAAGCAATTGAAGGTACAGGCTGGCCTGCTTGTAGGTCAGGAAGGGCTTCCCATCGGCCATGAGCGGGACAGACCGGCCATTGTAAATCCGCCGCAGCAGGCGCCGTTGCGCGCGGGTCAGTCCGGCTGTGTCTTCGTTGGTGACAGTCATTCTGCATCCTGTAGGGAATAAATCACCAATCAGCCATTCCAGCCGTGTCCGTAGCGCCGGCTGGCCCCTGCAATCCGGAGTACATCGACCGTGTCATCGCCGCAGCTGGACCTTTCCGAGCACTTTGCGCACTGCCTGCAGATTTTTGGTGGCACGACCGCGGCCTCGCGCCGGCTCGGCATCGACGAGCGCGCCCTCCGCCGCTTCGCCAACGGTGAACGGCCCATCAGCGTCCGCCTTATGCAGGATACTGTACAGGCATTGCGGACGTTAGTTGATGAAGCGACCGCCGCAGAGTTGCATATCTTGGCCCGCCTTGATGACGGCAAAAATCCTTAGGCCGAAACGTGCAGCCAGCAGCGCTTGCTTTGTATTGACCAAGTGAGTCCGTCGCTGGCCCGCGATCCTGAAGGTTGCGGCATTAAGGCGCGCGAGGACCTTGTCAGGTTAAGTTCGCGCGGTGAACATTAACCCGAGAAGGTACACATCACATTATGATGAAATTTGCTCATATTTATAAATTTGTCTAAGCCTAAGTCTCGTTGGGATTCGGGTGCAGTAAATATTCATACAAGTGATTTAAAAAATTCATTAATTTCGATTTGAAATGCGTTGAGTGAACTTGCTTAGGCTTACGCTTTCGCATCACAGCGCGACACGCGGCGCCACGCGCCGGTGCAGGTTAAAATGGGATGGGAGGGTATGGGCGGAATCTCAAAAGAGCGGATCGGTGCCATCTCCGATGGTGTGATTGCCGTCGCTGCGACGCTCTTGGTGATTGAGCTGGAGGTGCCCGAAGGGACGATGATGACCAGCGAGC
>JACCDH010720321.1_pt1 | contig 13934 bp, 12 predicted proteins | sample 7442481 | NCBI WGS metagenome assembly JACCDH01 (sample SAMN15323433, study PRJNA562643) | freshwater metagenome | isolation source: river surface water | place: USA:Blue River Watershed | collected 2017-08-15
ATCATTTACCAATCATCTTGCCGATTGCGGGTGTGGTAGTTTTAGTTGGAGGAATGTTTGTACGTTCTGAAGTTGTTAAACGTATGGCATATTTGCTATTCACAATTGGAGCTGTAGCCACGATGGCGGCAATGGCCTCTGGTGAAGGCGCAGAAGAAGTTGCTGAAAACCTTGCTGGTGTTACAGAAAATTACATTCATGAGCACGAAGAGAAAGCAGAGCTTTTTGCACTTCTTAATTATGTTCTTGGTGCATTGTCACTTGTTGGATTGTGGGCAAGCTGGAAAGGAAAAGGTTTTGCAAAACTGTTGTCTTTTGCGATTTTAGGACTTTCATTGGTCGTATTGTTCTTAGGAAAACAAACAGGTACAACAGGTGGAGAAATTCGTCATACGGAGATTCGATCAGGACAAAAAGTTCCGGCTGGTGAACAAGAAGAAGGTGACGATGATTGAAAAATTGTCATTGAAATAACTGAAACGCGGGGAGAAATCTTCGCGTTTTTTATTGAAATTTAATTTTCTTGCGCCATTCCTTAACATTCCCACAACGGTCTTTGGCGATTAAAAGCAATTCATGCTCACCAGTAATAGTTGAAGGTCGATCATAAAAAACATAATTGCTTTTTTCCTCATATTCCAATAATACCCATTTGCCATCAATGAACAAGTCGTAATCGCTTAAAAGCGTTTGGTACTCCATAACTTTCCATGTCAATCGCTTTTTTGTTGTAACAAGATCCGTTTCTTTAAAATTTAAAGGAGTAATGGAAGGTGCAAGCGTATCTGTTTTGATAGAAAAACTGCCCAAGTACATTGATTCAGCTGTAAACCATTCTCCCTCGATTGAAGTAGCCAATGGTTTTATTCGTCCACCAGCCGTTGTAACAGCAAGATAATTTTTTGAAGTTGGTTTATTGGAAGATTTTAATTTAACTGTAATCGCTTGTTGGATGGGTGTTTTAGCATCTCCCAATGAAAACGTTCCTTTCAATGATAAATTCTTCAATGTCGGTTCATAAAAGGTCATTTCTTTGACATAAAACTCGGCTTGATCACTGTGAAAATGATAACTCGAATCTGGAAATAAGTACTTCCAAGAAGGGAAAATAGTAGCGGTTGTATTTGGACTTCCCGCTAGAACAGCAGTTTTAAATTTCAATTCAGATTTGTTTCCTTTTAAGTCAAAAGCAGCGTAATGAATAGCCAATGTGTCACCAGGTTTTACTGGAATTACGCCATTGTTTTGCGAACACGAATACATGTCCAATGGATTTTCATCCGTTTTGAACGATTTATGAAATTTACGTTTGTTTACCGTATATTCTACATAATCTTTGTGGCTGTTAATGTAACGTGTTTCATCAAATGAAACTCGCTTAATCTCCTGACAAAACAAGGTGTCTTTTTCCGTTTTTAGTGCACTTCCAAAAAGTCCGCAAGTATTTGTAGAACCATCCACAAAATCAACTACCTCAACTGCAAAACCGATTCCTCCGAGCAAGGTGCTAAAGTCAGATGGAATGGAAATTAAATCGCCACCCACATAATAACCAAATTGACCTTTTGTGACTTTGAAATATTTAGCTTTTCCTGGAATTTGGTAACCTTCATTTGTGAGCGAATAGACTTTTATTCCACGAATTTCAGGAGCTTTGTGATCCGCAATTTCAAATCCATAAAGAAGAGGATTCAGTGCGTCTTCTGTTTTTGTGTCGCGCAACTCAAAGTGTAAATGTGGAGCTGTTGAACTTCCAGTATTTCCAGATAATGCGATTAAATCTCCTTTTTTTACAGGAATATCCTTTTCAGTGAAATAAATTTCAACTTCAAAATTTTGTTCCTTTTCCTGTGTTAGTTTTACTATTGAATCCAGTTTTCCTTTGAACGCAGAACAATGTGCGTAAACGGATGTAACACCATTTGGATGATCAATGTAAATTACTTTGCCATATCCAAATGGTGAAACTTTTACACGTGAGATAAAACCATCCTCAACGGCAAACAATGATAATCCTTCAACTCCATTTGTTTTAAAATCGACTCCCATGTGAAAGTGATTCGGACGTAACTCACCGAAATTAGCAGAAATTGCAAGTGGAATATTCAAAGGAGAACGATAGGTATACTTGGTTTGACTATAGACGGTTTGACCAAAAAAACAGAGGAGAACTACTAAGATTATGTGCTTTATCATTTATCAAAAGTAAGCGTTTGAAAAAAAATATGCGAAGAATCAACTAAAATTGTTGTGAATGTTCAAGACTATACTAATTTTGTACAAAGTCGCAACCAATGACAGATCGTATTCAGCATATAATTGAAGATATTCGCTTAAAAACAAAAGCGTTGCATCATCAATTGAATGAAGAACGTGAAAAAAACAAAACGTTTCAAGCTGAAGTGCAATTATTAAATGAGCGTTTGCATCAACAAAAACAGCAGGAAGAATCTTACCTAGCTGAAATTGCCGCATTAAAACTGGAACTGGAAACGACGAAAAGTCAAGTTATCGAAATTGAACGTCCTCAAGGTAAAAAGGATGAAGAAATTGATGAATTGGTGAAGGAAATTGAATACTGCATTAGTCAGTTAAAAAAATAACGAATGGGAAAATTGTCCTTGAAAGTCGTAGTTGCAGGAAGAACTTATCCACTCACAGTGAACCATGGTGAGGAGGCAAAAGTGACGAAAGCCGCAGAAGATATCAATCGAGCGATTAAAACGCTTCAGGACAATTATGCAGTGAAAGATATGCAAGATTTACTTGCAATGACTGCGCTACAACTAGCTACAAAATCAACAAATTCAGGACCAGCAACGGTGCAACAAGCCGATTATTCGGATATAGAATCGAAACTGGACGATTTATCTAAAGAGCTAGATTCGTTACAATAAACTATTTTCTCACACATTCATTTTCATTTTGGTGCAGCTTGACAAGTTGTATACTTAATAATTTATAAAATGGATTTAGTAATAGGTTTAGTGATTGGACTTGCAGGTGGAGGAGCCGCAACGTTCGTGATGCTAAATGTTGTCCTGAAAAGCAAGCGTGAACAAGTGATCCGCGAAGCTGAGTTGGAAGCAGAAAACATCAAAAAAGAAAAGATTCTTCAAGCAAAAGAGAAATTCTTTAAATTAAAAGAAGAGCACGAAATTGCAATCAAAGAAAAAGAAAGACGTCTACAATCAACGGAAGACAGAGCAAAAGCGAAAGAAAAAACGTTGACGCAAAAAATCGAAGAAGTAAGTCGCAAAGAAGGTGAATTACTTAAAAATCAAAATGAATTAGAAGCTAAAGTTCAAGCATTCGAAGTGAAACACGCTGAGTTGGAGAAAATTCAAGAGAAACGTGTTGCTGAGCTGTCAAAAATTTCTGGAATGTCTGTAGAAGACGCGAAGAATGGTTTGATGGAAGCGTTGAAAGACGAGGCTAGAACTGGTGCAATGGCGCACATCAAAGAAATTACGGAAGAAGCAAAATTGAATGCTAACCGCGAAGCGAAGAAAATTGTGATTCAAACAATTCAACGTGTTGCGACTGAGCAAGCAGTTGAAAATGCTGTTTCTGTGTTCAATATTGATTCTGATGAGGTGAAAGGTAGAATTATCGGTCGTGAAGGTCGTAATATTCGTGCTTTAGAAGCCGCAACTGGTGTTGAGATTATTGTTGATGATACTCCTGAAGCAATTATCCTTTCTTGTTTTGATCCAGTTAGAAGAGAGATTGCTCGTTTGGCTTTGCATCAATTGGTTTCTGATGGACGTATTCACCCAGCTCGTATTGAAGAAGTTGTTGCTAAAACGAAAAAACAATTAGAAGAAGAAATTGCTGAAACAGGACGTAGAACGTGTATGGATTTAGGAATTCATGGTTTGCATCCTGAGTTAACACGTATGGTTGGACGTATGAAATACCGTTCTTCTTACGGACAAAACTTGTTACAACACTCACGTGAAGTAGCGAACTTGTGTGCTACAATGGCATCAGAGCTTGGATTGAATGTGAAGATTGCAAAAAGAGCTGGTTTGTTACACGATATCGGTAAAGTTCCAGACGATGAGCCAGAATTGCCACACGCAATCTTGGGGATGAAACTTGCAGAAAAATATGGTGAAAAACCAGAAGTTTGTAATGCAATTGGAGCTCACCATGATGAAATTGAAATGACAACCTTGATTTCTCCAATTGTTCAAGTGTGTGACGCCGTTTCAGGTGCACGTCCGGGAGCTCGTAGAGAAATCGTTGAAGCTTATATTAAACGTATTAAAGAACTTGAATCATTGGCATTGTCGTATGACGGTGTATCAAGTGCTTATGCAATTCAAGCAGGACGTGAGTTACGCGTGTTGGTTGAAGCAGACAAAATTACAGATTTAAAAGCGGACGAATTATCGTTCACAATTTCTCAACGAATTCAAACTGAAATGACTTATCCAGGTCAAGTTAAGGTGACAGTAATTCGTGAGAAACGTTCAGTTAATTACGCGAAATAATATACTTTCATGGATAGTTTGAAAGATAAACATGTTTTGGTTACTGGTGGAGCTGGTTTTATCGGCTCCAACTTAACTGAAGCCTTGCTAAAGTTAGGTGCAAAAGTTACAGTGTTTGATAACTTGGAAACAGGTCGTAAATCGAATATCGAGGAATTTTTCAATCATCCAAATTTTACATTTATTGAAGGAGACATTCGCGATTATGAAGCTTGTCTCAATGCAGTAAAAGGAATTGATGTTATCTCGCATCAAGCGGCATTAGGTTCTGTTCCACGTTCTATCGAATTTCCACACAATACGCACGCAGTTAACGCAACAGGTTTTTTGAATATGTTGCATGCGGCAAAAGAATCAGGAGTTAAACGTTTTGTTTACGCCAGTTCAAGTTCTGTTTACGGTGATTCTCAATCTTCACCAAAACATGAAGGAGATGAAGGGAATCCTTTGTCACCGTATGCTGTTACAAAGTCATTGAATGAAAAATATGCGTTGGTCTACCATCAATTGCATCAAATGGAAACAGTTGGTTTGCGTTACTTCAATGTGTTTGGACCAAAACAAGATCCAAATGGCGTTTATGCAGCTGCGATTCCAAAGTTCATTGATAAAATGATCAAGGGCGAAGAAATCATCGTTAATGGTGATGGCGAACAAACACGTGACTTTACATTTGTTCAGAATGCTGTTCAAGCCAATCTAAGAGCTTTATCATCTTCAAACCAAGAAGCATTCGGAAAAGTGTACAACGTTGCTTGTGGACAGTCTTACACGCTTAATCAAGTATTGGAAGACATCAAAACTAATTTGGTTGCAAAAGGAGTTTATAATTCAGCTACAAAAATCACCTACGGACCACCACGTGAAGGAGACGTTCGAAATTCTTTAGCTTCTGTAGATCGAATCAGTCACTACCTGAACTATTCAAATCCAATTGAATTTGAAGAAGGGATGAAAGAACTATGCGCAGTGATCAGCTAATTTCAACGAAAGGAAATCAATTAATCCGATTTCTATTCCTAGGATGGTTATTAACCTTGCCTTTTGGAGCAAAAATACTCTCCGTCTCCATCGGATTCATGACCATTTACCCCAATTTACTGTTTAGTATAGCACTAGTTACTTTTGTCATTCCTACATTGAGAAAATGGCTTTTGCTGAATAAGCTAATTGCAGGTTTTTTAATAACATGGTTTATTTTCGCATTGGTCCAATTAAAAATCAATGGCTTCACTAGTTCTGGACTCTTTGATATTCGCTCTCTTCTGATGCAATGCATATTTTGTTTCGCTCTATTTTCAAGTTATTATCAATTGGGGAAGGAAGAATTTCAGCGACTTTTCATCATTGGATTGAGGTCTTTCTTAGGATTGTTATTGTTTGCTGGTGCACTCGAGTATTATACTGGGATTCATTTTGCGGGAGCCACAACGGCAGAATTCCCCTCAATGGTTATTGGAAATAATTTTTACGCACCTCTTTTTATTTATGATAATCCAAATGATTATCTTCTGTATGCTTTGATGGTTTTTGTGCTATTAAATCTTTTTGATAAAACATTTCGATCGTATAACCTAGTTGGAATTTTAGTGCTCGTTGTTCTTTTTGTTTTTGCTCAAAATGCGGATTCAAAATTTGCACGAATTGCAATTGGCTTTTTATTTATGCTTGAATTGGTTCCGTTATTAACTAAGTATCGCAAGAATAGTTCACTACAAAACACATGGCCTTTTATTGTAACAGCAGGCTTATTCATTCTCCTTGTAGCATCAAATTCACTTTTTTACGGTCCTAAATATGCCAATTCGAAGCAATATCGATTAAATGCAATTGAGGTAATTGATTTCAAAGGTTCTCAATTTGAATTAACGAAAGTCAAGGATACGCTCACAAAGAAGGAACAATTTGCTTTAATGGATTATTTAGATTCACTCAATACGCGAAGTCCTGAAGTAGCCGTGAATTTGCGAAAGAATTTGATTCTTAACGGAATTGATATGATCAAGGAAAAACCGATTCTTGGAATCGGACCAGGAGAATATCACAATCGATTGACTCAGGGAAAACACAAGCATTTCATTCATAATCATGTTTCCCCGCATAATTTTCCAATTGAAATTATCAGTCAATATGCAATCGTTGGTTGGTTGTATTTATTGATCGTTCTTGGTTTATTTTTAATGATTGTTAAATCGCTAAAAGAACATCTACGAAACAATCCATGGATTTTCGCACTTTTCATTGTGTTACCAATCTTTTGGATGATGCCGTCTGCTTATTTGTACCTCGATATTCATTGGATGTTTTTGCCAATTGTTGTAATTTTCTTGGATATACATTCAAAAACAAATTCGAATCATGTCATCGAACAATAAAGTCTACTACCGTAACTTTTTGACGATGCTTTCTGGTAACACAGTAAGCCAGTTGATTCCGTTTCTAATAGCGCCGATTTTGTCGCGAACTTTTTCAAAAGAAGAATTTGCCGTTCTTGCGAATTTTATGGCAATCGTTGGTGTAATTGGAATTGTTGCAACTGGGCGATTAGAATTAGCGATTCCGCTTCCAAAAGAGAAGAAAAGAGCACAAGAAATTGCTTTTACTGGTTTCATGATTACGCTTGGTTTAGGACTCTTAAGTATTTTACTACCAATTTTTGCTTTTCAAGTTGGAAAATTATACAATGATCCACATTTGCCAAAATACTTATGGTTGGTTCCTCTTTCTGTGATAAGTTATGGTTTCTTAGGATTGACCAATAATTGGAATTTGCGCCACGAGCGTTTCCATTCCTTGTCAATTGGGAAAATCGGACAATCAATTGTAAACAATGGTTTAGCTGCCATTTTGGGTTACATAGGTTGGGGGATTGATGGCTTAATTATTTCCTGGCTTTTATCACAGTATGTGAACATTTTTATCCTTTTGGTGGGTGTGGACCGAAAAGTCAAAACCAAGGATTTTTCCATACTGACAATCAAATCGACCCTAAAAGAATACAAGGATTTTCCAATGATAAATTCGTTGCACGCTTTCAGTGACATCTTTTTTACGCAATTTTTATTGTTCTGGATCATTTCAACCTATTTTGGCATTGCCGAATTGGGATTGTTTGCAATGATGAATAAATATGTCAGAGCTCCAATTGTACTCGTTTCAACTTCCGTTTCTCAATTGTTTTATGTGGAAGCAGGAAAAGCGATCAATGGCAATTATTCAATGGTTCCAGTTTTAAAGAAAACAGTTCGGACATCTATTTTATTTGCAATACCATTTGTGCTTGTGGTCTTTTTCTTTGGACCGATTTTGTTTAAGTGGTACTTGGGGGATGAATGGGAAATGGCAGGTTATTATGCTAGAAGTATTACACCATTACTTTTCTTTTATTTTATTATTTCTCCAATTTCTGGTTTACCAATATTAATGAACAAACAGAAATTTGCTTTTGTGTTTAGTGTTGCCGGCTACGCATTAAGTGTCTTTTCACTTTTTCTAGCTAGTTGGTTTGGTAAAGATTTTGGAAGTGCATTGTGGTTTTATAGTGGTGCATTTTGCATTTATAATATACTACTTTTGTATTGGTATTACACGATGATAAAAAAGCAAAATGCGGGTATTAATTAATGGTTTGCCATTTTTCTGTGAACGGTTTGTAAAAGATCTAAAAGAATTTGACAAGGAATCTACCTTCATTTTTTTGGATACCTACAATTCCAAGTTGGCGCAACTTAAATTTCTCTTCTTATTACCATTTGCAGATTGTGTTATTTCATTTAATGGAGTTACCGATAATAGTGGAAGTTTAAACTTTGTTGTTAAATGGAAGAAAAAGTTGGTAATGCAATGGATGGGAACAGATGCACTATTAGCCATGGAACGCTTCAAAAACAACACAATCAAACGCGATTACATTGACAATTCCTATAATTTCGTTGATTCTAGTTGGCTAAAAGAGGAGGTCGAAAGTGTAAATGTTAAAGCTGAATACTTACATTTTAAATCCGTTGAAGTTTTTCCCGCAACAGAGAAATATGAGAAAATCGCCGCAGCTAGTTATATAGCTCAAAATCGCCAAGAATTTTATGGATTAAATCGTGTAGTAGCATTGGCAAAACGCTTTCCGGAAATTGAGTTCAATATTTTTGGGATGGATCATTCTGAGATTGAACTACCTTCAAATATTCATTTGCATGGATGGGTGGAAGGGCACGTTTTTAAAAAAGCAGTGAAAGAAACGCCGATCTTTTTGCGTTTGACAGATCACGATGGATTTTCAGTTGCTGCAATTGAAGCATTGAGTTATGGTGCAGAAGTATTGATGAGTTTACCCAGTGATTTAACGGCCATAGCGACTAACGAAGAAGAAACGTATTTGGCAATGAAAAATGCAATTCAAAAGGTTGAAAGTCGTGGTATGACACCAAATTATGAAACGATTGAATTGATAAAAACACGATTTAATCGTGAGCGAATTATCACAACATATTTACAGAAATTAAAAGAAATCTGTGGGAAATAAAAAACGAATAGCATTAATTACTACTTGGTTTCCACCGCAACAAAGTGTGGCAACGAACCGCATGTTGGCGTTTGTTGAATACTTAAGCACTGATTTTGAATTGGAGGTTTTCTGTTTAGACACGAAGAATCATCAAGTAAATTGGAGTGAGAACGTAACCGTTCATTATTCAACTTCTTCAACCTTGTTCGAAAAGTTAAAAGACCTACAAAGTGATGGGCCTTTGCTGCATAAAATCAAAGTTGGGACGCGTATCCTACTTTCCAAAGTCATTAAAAATCCATTAATTAAATGGCAGAAAGCAAGTGTTGATAAATTGATTAAACGTCACAAGGATGCTAACTTTGACTTGATAATTAGTTCGTTTAGCCCGCAAGAAGCACATTTGGTAGCACTTGAATTTTGCAAACAATTCTCAACAATACCTTGGATCGCAGACATGCGGGATGAAATGTCTGCAAACCCGTATATCGATCAAACGACAAAAGATAATTTAAAGCAAATTGAACTTGAAGTTAACAAGTTTGCGTCTGCCATCTTATCGGTCAGTAAACCAATTGTTGATGATTTTAGGGTTTTGTGTCCAAATGTTCAGCATTTCGAAGAAATTAGAAATGGATTCAACCATGAATTTAGACGAGATGTTTCCCAATTAGCCCAAAACAAAGTATTCACTTTGGGTTATTTTGGTACTTTTTATGGTACCAGAAAACCAACCATTTTATTCGAAGCGCTGAAAGAATTAAAATTGGAAAATGTCGATTTTGATTTTAAAGTTGAAATTATTGGAGCGCATCAAAATTATACTGTTCCATCTGAAATTGCGGAAAAAGTTCAATTGTATCCTGCCTTGTCGTATGTAGAAGCGATTAAAAAAATGGCCGAAATGGATTTGAATGTTCAACTTCATCCAAGAAGCAAGCAAAAAGGAATTTTCACTGGTAAGTTGTTCGACTATATTTCTGTTCAAAAACCGGTTCTGGCATTAGTGGATTCTGAAGATGTTGCAGCACAATTAATTCAAGAATTTTCGTGTGGCTATGTAGCTGAATTTTCTGAATTGGAGGAAAACAAAACAATGTTGAAACGCGCTTTTGATGATTGGAAAAGTGGAATTATTCCGCATGCAAGCGATGAACAAGTTGAAAGTTTACACCGTAAAAAACAAGTTGAAAAGCTAAAATCATTAATTGATTCGATACTTGTGAGCAATCTATAGTTAACGACTTCCAGGTAGGCTAATTGCACTTTCGAATTTTGACTGTATCTTTGTCCTATTAACGTTGGACATTAAGTCTAACAAAATCAAACGAATGAAAATTCTTCAAGTTGGATCTAATTCAGTGCATGTTTCGTCCTATTTAGCAGCGATGTCAACTGATGATGCATCAAATTATTTGTTAACTGAAGAAATTTGTTCATTTCCTGGTGTTATTTCGAATGAAGTAATTAGTTTTCGTTCATTAAATCCACTGAATCTGTTGAAATCATACAGATTGTTGAAGAATTACATGGAAAAGTTGAATCCTGAAGTGATTCATATTCATCAGGTCAATCGTTTGGCTTATTTCGTGTCAAAAGTTGCTCATTCTTTGTCAATTCCAGTTATAACTACAGCTTGGGGAAGTGATGTTCTGTTAATTCCACAAAAGAATGCGTTTTTTCATTTTTTGGTGAAACAAACATTGAAACGATCACATGTTGTTACAGCTGATTCGCAAGATATGATTGAAGCAATGAATGTGATTGTTCCAAGTGATAAATATGTTTTGTTGCAATACGGTATTGATCCAATTCAGCCTGCTGATAAACAAACCATTGTTTTTTCAAATCGTTTGCACAAAAAGCTCTACAGAATCGATCAAGTCATCAATTATTTTAGTGCGTTTGTTCAGCAACATCCCGAATGGAAACTAGTGATTGGAGGAACAGGAGATGAAACCGAAGGATTAATGAATCAAGTTAAGCACTTGAATTTGGAAGATAAAGTGGAATTCGTTGGGTGGTTGCAAAAAGCTGAAAATGCAGCGTGGTACGGAAAATCAACCATTTATATTTCAATTCCGGAAAGCGATGGAACATCTGTGAGCGTCTTAGAAGCAATGTCAGCGGGATGCATACCAATCGTTTCTGATTTACCTGTGAGTAAAGAATGGATTACGAATGGCGTAAATGGTATTATTGAACGCGATGGAGAAAATCCACTTGTGAAAGCAATTGAATTAGACCTTGAAAAGTGTGCTGAAATCAATCAACGTAATGTTCAAGAAAGAGCTACAAGAACGGCAAGTTTAAAGCGATTTAAAGAAATTTATTTAACACTTATCAATGGAAAATAATCGTTCATTTCCTGCTGTGTATGGAATGGTTTTAGGCTTGTTTTCCATTTTAGCGATTCTGCTTCCAAAATTAATCGTGCTTGGATTTCTAGCTCTTGCAGCACTCGTTGGTGTTGGACTGTATAAACGCAAAATGACGTTTAAACTTGATCTACTATCAGGTTTATTTATTTCCTTGTACATCCTTTATTTACTCTATGCTCTTTTCACACGTCATCCAGATTTAGCCGGAAGATACATTGAAAATAAACTCTCATTTATTGTTCTTCCCATCTTGTTTTCTTTTCGCTTAAAAGAGAAAGTAAACGTTTATTGGGGAATTGTGGGCTTTTTGTTCGCAGTTTTAATTCTTCTTATTCAAAGTTATACCGCGGCATTCGGTTGTTTTTTCGATGGTGGAGGGAGAGCGTGTTTTTTAGCAAGTTTGTTCTCATACCAACATCATCCAAGTTACACGTCCGTTTTTCTCATTTTCGCAATGGGATTGTTGATCTATGGTTATCGTCAGAAATTACAAGGTTTTAAGTTGTATTTTATAATTCCATTCCTAGCGTTATTGTTTATTTCGTCCATTTTGTGTTTGAGTTTGGCTGGAATTCTATTTTTGTTTGGATTAATAGCAGTTTTAATACTTGTCCTTATTTATAAAAAATGGGGTAAACTTGTTTGTCTTTTAGCCGGTGTTTTAGCACCATTTGTGCTGTATTTTACAATCGTATCAATTCCACAAGTAGAAGGTGAATGGACAAATGCTAAATGGTATGCCGATGAATATTTGAAAGATTCGGATGCTTTTATAAAAATGCGGAAGTACCCAATGTCGGGAACAGAAGTGAGAATTGTGATGTGGACAGTTTCATCGAAAGTACTCAAAAAGTATCCGCTTGGTGTTGGAACCGGAAACGTCGACGAAGTATTAACAGATAATTTGATAAAACTAGATCAACGCGAATTAGCAAAACAGGAATACAATCCGCACAATCAATTTTTACAAACGGGAATTGAAATCGGGTGGATTGGATTGTTGATTTTGCTTGGAATTGTAGTTGTTGGAGTTTATTATTCCTTCAAATTCAAAAACTGGTTACTGCTATTAATCATTTCGAATTTTGCTTTTAATTCATTATTCGAATCAATGCTTCAGCGACAAAGTGGAATTGTGGTGTATACATTTGTGATAATTGTATTGATGTATATCTCATCCAACGTTAAAGTACTTAATCTGTCTAAAAAATGAAAATTCTTTTTCTGACACAATATTACCCTCCAGAAATTGGCGCTCCTCAGAATCGACTTCATGAACTTGCTGTGCGGTTAAAATCAAACAATATTCATGTGGATGTTCTAACGGCAATGCCAAACTATCCTAAAATGGAATTGTTTGAACAGTATAAAAATGGTGCAATTAAAGAGGAGCTAATAGATGGAGTTCAAGTTTATAGAGCTAAGATATTTGTTTCAAAATCAAAAGGAATAATAAAACGACTCTTGAATTATTTCAGTTTTGTTTGGACTTCTTATTGGCGTGGAAGGAAATTAGGTCAATACGATTATTTACTTGTAGAATCCCCTCCATTATTTTTGGGGTATTCCGCAATGGCGTTATCGAAAAAGTTGAATGCAAAATTGATTTTTAATGTCTCTGATTTATGGCCCGAAAGTGCAGAAAAACTGAATATTGTTAACAATAAGACGCTTTTAAAATTTGCATACAATCTTGAGGCTAAATGCTATAGAAAAGCGCATTTAATTACTGGGCAAACACAAGGAATTGTAGATAATATTAAAGGAAGATTTCCTAATAAGAAAGTGTATTGGTTGCCAAATGGTGTGGATATTAGCTTTTACAATCCTGAAATGTATTCCAAAAATGATTTTCGCATTAAAAATGGGTTTAAAGAAGAGGATGTGCTATTTTTCTATGGCGGTATTTTGGGACATGCTCAAGGACTTCAAACAGTATTGAAGGCAGCAAAATTAGTTGAGACAAATTCAAATATTCAAATAATTCTTCAAGGTGCAGGTCCTGAAAAAGAAGATTTATTGAATTTAAAAGAAACCCTTGCATTAACAAATGTTCATTTTTTGCCACCCGTTGCAAAAACTGAAATGCCATTTGTGTTGAAGGAGGTGGATGTTGCTTTAGTTCCTTTGAGAAAATTGGAATTATTTCAGGGAGCAATACCATCAAAAATATTTGAAGCATTAGCGATGGAAAAACCACTTTTACTTGGTGTTATGGGAGAAGCTAAAGTTCATTTTATCGATAAAGCGGAAGCAGGATTGTTTTTTGAACCCGAAAACGAACAAAATTTGGCAGAAAAGCTAATAGAATTTGCTGAGGATAAATCGAGAATAGAATCAATGGGACGTAAGGGCAGAAGTTATGTTATCGAGAATTTTAATCGCAACAAAATTGCTCAGGATTTTATTCAACACCTCTAAAATTGTTAACTTCGGAACGGATTTTCACAAAACAAACTAAATGATTCCATTTTCACCGCCAAGAATAGATCAAAAAGTAATCGATGAGGTAACAGCTGCGTTGCAAAGCGGTTGGATTACAACAGGTCCTCG
>JACCDH011309694.1_pt1 | contig 13934 bp, 12 predicted proteins | sample 7442481 | NCBI WGS metagenome assembly JACCDH01 (sample SAMN15323433, study PRJNA562643) | freshwater metagenome | isolation source: river surface water | place: USA:Blue River Watershed | collected 2017-08-15
ACCCCCGCCCACCGCCTGAAGCACGCTGCGTCAGTGGGCACCGAGGCAAGCATCCATTGGGCTTTAGAAGCTGCAAATCGAACAAATGTCCGTTTTTTGATACAGAGCGGTGATGAAACCGGCAGAAATACTCAGAAATGACATTGCCGGCATCACAAGCAACGCTGGCGACGCCAGACGCTGATCTCGACATGCAGGAAAGACGATGAGACCGACAAGCCATTACCAGAGCGTCACCGAAGCGCTGCAACTCTGGCGCCAGGCTGAACTGAACTGCCACGAAGTCGGCGTCGACAAGCACGGCCAGCTGGTTTACGTGAACACCGCTCGACGGGATCAGGCGTCACCTCGCTTGGGCGGCAGGGACCAGGCTGCGAAGGTACTGACAGCGAAGATAGAAAACGAGCTATCACAGTTTGCCAAAAGCATGACCGAGATCAGGGAGAACCTGGTGCCAAACCATCTGGCCAGCCTGAGAAAGCTGCCGGAACGCGGAGCCATTCAGGACCTGAACGCCGAATGGCAGAAATTCATTCACGTCGCCCGACCAGTTGGGGACACCGCTTGGGCCCAAACCGTCGCTCGCCGGGAAAAATTCATTGAGACGCTCAAGCCATTTTTACCCGGCAAGATGGACTTGGGTACAAAAGCTGGTGAAGTCAGCACGGCAACGTTCAAAGCCAGTGCAAGCCAGGCAGGCGAGATCCTGAAAGAACTCGAAAAATCCGTCTACGCCAGGTTGGATCCCGACACGGGTATCACTCGTTCACTCTGCAACGATTGCCCTCGGCAGAGCTATGCAATTCGCCATACAAATGAGCAGGGTGAAGAGACGACAGAGCAGCTGTTTCACCGCCCTGTCGCCGATTTGATTACCGCAATGCAGAACTTGTTTCAACAAACGCTTGGCAGTGAGCGTGCAAGCAGTTCTTCTGATGAAGATGCGGCAGATACCGAGGAAGCATCCCAGAAAAATTTCGTGGCGATCCTGTCTCGGGTCATGGATCAGACCCTGATGATCAATCTCGACACTCTCAAGCACCGTCTCTTTTTTTTAACCGAGGATTCTTCAGCTTTTTTCAATCCGCAGGAAAGGATTGAGATGCGAACGATTTCCATCAACCATGACGGAAAGATCAGGGTGGACATTTCCGCTCTGGAAAAATGGAACCAGATGATTGTTCAGTCTGTTTCGGACGATTCCGTCCCGATCAACAACGGGCCGTTGTGGGAAGGTTCGCTGGATCAAACCAATTTTAGCTACCGCTTGCTTGCGCAATTGTCACTGGATCCCGAAGAGATGAAGCGTGGGGAATTCAACCCTCGATTCGAACGCTTGCCCGAGTTTTCAGTATGCATCGAGCCCGACTGGAAAAAGATAGATCGACAATTGCAGAATCTGGACAGATAGATTCATAAAAACCTTGCTTGGCAAGCTTTTGAAGATTTTGAACATGACATGCCCTACGTCGATGACTTCGCAAACCTCTCTCCAAGCCCTGAGAATATACCGGCAGGCGCTAAACAATCCTGATACCGACCTTGCTGTCAGTTCGACTGGCAATGTGCGCGTAGCAACTCTAATTGATCGAGCGATTCATCGAATAGCCGATTTTTTCAATATCAACTCGATTGAGCAAAGGCGCGAACAAGCGAAGCATGCCATACGCGCCAAATTCGAGTCTGAAGTGCGCTTTCTTGGAAAAGACTTGTCGGAGGCCCAGCAACACGCGATATGTGGCACGCTGAATAAACTGATTGCGGGCGAGGATTTTGAGAAAGTCAGCGCTGAACTCAAGTCACCCGCCATGTCGGCAGCGCTGCGCCACATCCAGGATGCCAGTGATATCGGCCACAGAAAAGAGTTGGAAATCGCGTGGAAGGTCACTGCTGAACGGATAGCTGACGGCAAGGCACCCGACATGGCATTCGCGAGCAAGTTGGCGCGACTGACCCGGCAATGGAAGCGCGAGCTTCATGTTGATGACAGCAAAGGCTACCAGCTGGCGAAGAAAACTGCAGCGCTCCAAAATGAATATAAGGGACTGAACGATGACGATGCACGCAGCATCTTGCAGCTCTCCAATCGCCTGCATACCCGATTCGGGCTGCCAGCCAACCGAGCGCGGACGCTAGCGATCGATATGCTGGTTCCGCTTCGCAAATCGGGGGGTGGGCTCCATGATCTCGAACGCGCACTGAAAACCGTCATGAGAAAATTGCCAGAGCTGGCCAATTACAGCGCGCAAACACGCATCAGCGCTGCGCTTTGCTATGTGCAGTTACTGGATGCATCTTCGAGCGTGAAACAGCCCCTCGAAGAAGTCAAGCAAAGACTCGCCGATCTGAAGGCGATGCAGTCCTTGATGCCGCGCGGCTGCGTGATCGATCAGATTCACCAGGGCTGCCATGTGCGAGGCAAGACTAAGCTCGATCGTGAAGGTTTGGAAGCGTTGTCCAATAGCGCGGCAAGCTTGGCCACCGCGGATCAGAATGTCGACGGTCGTGTTTTCGAATTCAAGGTGCCAGACAATTTTCGGCGATTCGGAAGGCAATTCGTCAAGGATATCGTCCGTGATCGCAATCTTGAGATCGAGCTAAAACACAATGGTCTACCCGATGCTGAATTTGCGTCCATCGAAAAGAGGCGCCGTGAGCGGCCGGAGAGACTGCCGGCACAGGATTATGCTGACTGGGCAAGACGTTATCAAAATCACGCCGGCTCCGAAGACGCTGCCGGTACACTATCGCGGCTTCAGTCACAGACGAGCTTTGCGGATATCGAAACAGTTTGCCTTGATCGAATGAAAAATGCTGATGGCTACACCACCAGAGCGTATGGCGAACCTTTTACAAGCCGGGTACAGTTTGTTGCAGATCGACGTGATGACGGTGGCGAAGCACTGATGAAATTGCAGACGAGAATATTGGTTGATGCCAAAGTCCTGGATTGCATTCCAGCAACCAGCGAGCAAGACCCGCTTCCACACGCCCAGGTCGCGATCAATTTGCTTTCAAGTAAGGATTGGCTTCCGGCGCTGCAACGTCCCATCGCCTCGATGATCCGTGATTGCGTGGCTTCGATCCCCGTCAAAGCTCTCGATGAGGGCAGTACGGCAGCTCGCATGGAGCAACTAGTCGTCACCTGGGACTTGGTACCAGACTGGAACGCGTGGATGAAAGAGCGCGCACCCATCCTCTGAATTGCACGTGAGCCCGTAAAAAAAGCTGTCCTATGTGGACAGCTTTTAGCGCGAGCGCGGGGTGCGCTTGCAAGCGCATCCCGCATGATGCCCGATGGTGCCAGCAGAAGCTTAGTTCTTCGACTGGTCGACCATCTTGTTCTTGGCGATCCAGGGCACGTGAGCCCGTAAAAAAGCCACACCTGCGTGTGGCTTTTAGGGCGAGCGCGGGATGCGCTTGCAAGCGCATCCCGCATGATGCCCGATGGGGACAGCAGAAACTTAGTTTTTCGACTGATCCACCATCTTGTTCTTGGCGATCCAGGGCATCATCGCCCGCAGCTTCTCGCCCACCACCTCGATCTGGTGCTCGGCATTCAGGCGACGGCGCGAGATCAGGGTCGGTGCGCCGGCCTTGTTCTCGAGAATGAAGCTCTTCGCGTATTCGCCGGTCTGGATGTCCTTCAGGCACTGACGCATCGCGTTCTTGGTGTCTTCAGTCACGACGCGCGGGCCGGTCACGTACTCGCCGTATTCCGCGTTGTTCGAGATCGAATAGTTCATGTTGGCGATGCCGCCTTCATAGATCAGGTCGACGATCAGCTTCAGTTCGTGCAGGCACTCGAAGTACGCCATTTCCGGTGCATAGCCGGCCTCGACCAGGGTCTCGAAACCGGCCTTGATCAGCTCGACCGTACCGCCGCACAGCACGGCCTGTTCGCCGAACAGGTCGGTCTCGGTCTCTTCGCGGAAGTTGGTCTCGATGATGCCGGCACGGCCACCGCCGTTGGCCATCGCATACGACAGCGCGACATCACGTGCGCGGCCCGACTTGTCCTGGTACACGGCGACCAGGTGCGGCACGCCACCACCCTGGGTGTAGGTTGCGCGCACGGTGTGGCCCGGGGCCTTCGGTGCGACCATGATCACGTCGAGGTCGGCACGCGGCACGACCTGGCCGTAGTGCACATTGAAGCCGTGCGCGAACGCCAGTGTGGCGCCCTGCTTCGCGTGCGGCGCGACGTTCTCGGCGTACACCTGAGCGATGTTCTCGTCCGGCAGCAGGATCATGATGACGTCGGCGGCCTTGACCGCGTCATTCACCTCGGCAACCTTCAGGCCGGCCTTCTCGACCTTGGCCCACGACGAGCCGCCCTTGCGCAGGCCAACAGTGACGTTGACGCCCGACTCGCTCAGGTTCTGTGCATGGGCGTGGCCCTGCGAGCCATAGCCGATGATGGCGACGTTCTTGCCTTTGATCAGGGAGAGGTCGCAGTCCTTGTCGTAGAAAACTTTCATGATTTTTCCGTAATGAGTAGTGAAGGTGTTGGGATTCAGACTTTCAGGATGCGCTCGCCGCGGCCGATGCCCGAGCCGCCGGTACGGACGGTCTCGAGGATGGCAGTGCGATCGATCGCATCGATGAATGCGTCGAGCTTGGATTTGTTGCCGGTCAGTTCGATCGTGTAGGTCTTTTCGGTGACATCGATGATGCGGCCACGGAAGATGTCCGTGGTGCGCTTGATTTCCTCGCGCTCCTTGCCGACTGCGCGCACCTTGATGAGCATCAGCTCACGCTCGATATGCGCGCCCTCGGTCAGGTCGACGACTTTGACGATCTCGATCAGACGGTTCAGGTGCTTGGTGATCTGCTCGATCACGTCGTCCGAGCCGCTGGTCACGATGGTCATGCGCGACAGTGTCGGATCTTCGGTCGGTGCAACGGTCAGGGTCTCGATGTTGTAGCCGCGGGCCGAGAACAGGCCCACCACGCGCGACAGCGCGCCGGCTTCGTTTTCGAGCAGTGCAGAGATGATATGGCGCATTACAGGTCCTCCGAGCCGAGCAGCATTTCCGTCAGGCCCTTGCCGGCCTTGACCATCGGCCACACGTTTTCATCACGGTCGGTGATGAAGTTCATGAAGACCAGCTTGTCCTTCATCGCGAACGCATCGCGCAGCGAGGATTCGACATCGCCTGGCTTGGTGATCGTCATGCCGACATGGCCGAACGATTCGACCAGCTTGTCGAAGTCGGGCAGTGAATCCATGTAGGACTCGGAGTAACGCGAGCCGTAGTCGATCTGCTGCCACTGGCGAACCATGCCGAGGTAGCGGTTGTTCAGCAGGATGATCTTCGGCGTCAGGTGATACTGGCGGCAGGTCGCCAGTTCCTGGATACACATCTGGATCGATGCTTCGCCGGTGACGCACGCGACGTCGATGCCCGGGTTGGCCAGCTGCACACCCATCGCATACGGCAGGCCGACACCCATCGTGCCGAGGCCACCGGAATTGATCCAGCGGCGCGGCTTGTCGAAGCCGTAGTACTGCGCAGCCCACATCTGGTGCTGGCCGACGTCGGAGGTGATGAAGGCATCGCCCTTGGTCACTTCCCACAGCTTCTCGATCACGGATTGCGGCTTGATGACTTCGGTCGAGGTCGGATACTTCAGGCATTCCCGGCCGCGCCACTCGTTGATCTGCTTCCACCAGTCGGCGATCGCGGTCGCGTTCGGCTTGGTGTCCGCAGCTTCGAGTTGCGCCAGCAGGTCCTGCATCACATCTTTCACGTTGCCGACGATCGGAATGTCGACTTTCACGCGCTTGGAGATCGACGACGGGTCAATGTCGATATGGATGATCTTGCGCGCGACTTGCGCGAAATGCTTCGGATTGCCGATCACACGGTCATCGAAGCGCGCGCCGATCGCGATCAGCACGTCGCAGTGCTGCATCGCCATGTTCGCTTCATAGGTGCCGTGCATGCCGGGCATGCCGACGAACTTGTCGCTCGACGCGCGGTAGCCGCCGAGGCCCATCAAGGTGTTCGTGACCGGGTAGCCGAGCATGTCGACCAGCTTGTTCACTTCGGGCGCCGCGTCGGCGAGGATCACGCCGCCGCCGGTGTAGATCATCGGGCGCTCGGCCTGCAGCAGCAGCTGCACCGCCTTGCGGATCTGGCCCGCATGGCCCTTGTCGACCGGCTTGTACGAGCGCATCTCGACGGTCTTCGGGTAGTCGAAGACGGCCTTCGCGATCGTGATGTCCTTCGGAATATCGACCAGCACCGGGCCCGGACGGCCGGTGGTCGCGATGTAGAACGCCTTCTTCATCGTCTCGGCCAGATCTTTCACGTCCTTGACGAGGAAGTTGTGCTTCACGCACGGGCGGGTAATGCCGACGGTGTCGCATTCCTGGAAAGCGTCCTGACCGATCGCATGCGTCGGCACCTGACCAGTGATGACCACCATCGGGATCGAATCCATGTAGGCCGTGGCCAGCCCGGTCACTGCATTGGTGACGCCGGGGCCGGAAGTGACGAGGGCCACGCCGACTTTGTTCGAACTGCGCGAGTACGCGTCTGCCGCGTGGATCGCTGCCTGCTCATGACGCACGAGGATATGCTGGAACTTGTCCTGCTTGAAGATCGCGTCGTAAATGTAGAGAACTGCGCCGCCGGGATAGCCGAACACATGGTCGACGCCCTCTTCGGCAAGACAGCGCACGACAATGTCGGCGCCCGTGATTTCGGAACTCATGCTACGTCCTTTCAAGGTCCATTGGGAAATTGATCGGATGCTCTCTCCTGCGGAAGCGCTCGCATGCACTCACTGATGGCGTCCCTTCTTTGTGCGGTCACGCCGATCCGTCCTGCGCACTACGGCGCATTTCAAACCGACGCTCAACGCGACTCGTTCAGCCTTCGTTGGGGTGCAGGTTCACGTTTCCTCACGCTTGTGGCGTGGGTTAGAACAAACAGCTTTCAGATGAAAGTGGCGATATGCCCATCCGGCCTCTTGCGCCGCACTGGCCATGCCAAAAAATACCCCTCGCGGTAGCGAGGGGAACGATACGTTAATGCGTCGCAGCAGCGAGGTCAAGGAAAATCTTGGAAAAAGCCAATGAAATCAATCCTTTTGGGCCGATCGGACGCGCCTTGCGCGCACGGTGCGCCGCAAGAACCGGCATCGGATGCGTGTGGCAAGTGCCGGCACCGTTCGACCGCCATCTGTGGCCATGACGCCTGCACCGGCGCGCGATTTCATTGCCAATTTTGTATGCGCGTGCCTGTGCGGCTCCTGAAACGGTGGCTCCAACGCTTACAATGCCCGTCTTTCAGCCAGCTGCCCTGCCATCGTGACCGATACCGCGCCGTCCCTCTCCCCGAACCCGCCACCAGACGCGTCCGGACGACCGCCTTCATCAGCGCCGGCGGCGCCGCTGAAAAACCGGCTGCTGTGCATGGTGTACGAAGCGATGCTGCTGTTCGGCGTGCTGTTCATCGCGACCTGGCTGTTCTCCACGCTGCTGCAGCAGCGCCATGCGCTGTATCTTCGCGATGCATTGCAGGACTGGTTGTTCGTGGTACTGGGCGTGTACTTCTGCTGGTTCTGGACCCACGGCGGCCAGACACTGGCCATGAAGACCTGGCGCATCCGCGTGCTGGCGCGCGACGGCCGGGCACTCGGGTGGAAGCGTGCGCTGCTGCGCTATGTACTGGCCTGGGGCTGGTTGCTGCCGGGGCTGGCCGTGGCGCGTCTGGTCGGTGCGCAAGGCTGGATGTTGTTGCTGCTGCCAGCGCTGAACTTTGCGCTGTGGGCGATGACGGCTTTGCTGGACCGCGACCGGCAGTTCCTGCATGACCGCATCGCCGGCACCCGCGTCGTGCTCAAGCCCGGTCTCGACAAGAAAGACGCACAGGCCGCAGCCGAGGATGCCAGCGAATACCGCGCCGCCAGCGGGCACACCGACGACGAGCGGCAGCCCTGAGTCGGTGCGGGCATGATCGCCACCCTGACCCGCTTCATCATCCTGCTGCAACTGGCGATGCTGGCGGCGCTCAGCTACCTGCTCGTTCATTTTGCCGTCATCGCCACCCCTGCCCTCGCCGTGATGGCCAGCGCCGGCCTGCTGTCATTGCTGCGTGCGGCGCTCATCATCAACAACTACCTGCTGTCGGGTGCGCTGAAGCAGCGCATGAGCGATGGCACGCGCGCGCCCGCGCTGCACCTTGTGGCGCGCATGGCGCAGGAATACTGGAGCAGCATGCTGTGCTGGTTCCGCCTGTTTCCGTTCGCGCATCCTGCAATCGTCGCCATCGACCGTGATCATCGCTTGCCGGTGCTGCTGCTGCACGGCTTTGGCGCCAACAGCGGCTTCTGGCTGCCGCTGTCGCGACGGCTGCGCGACGCCAGCATCAGCCATGCCACGGTCGACCTCGAACCCGTGCTGGGCAGCATCGATGACTACGCAGACTTGATCGAAACGCAGGCCGCGATGCTGTGCGCCGCGACCGGCACCCGGCAGCTGATCGTGGTCGGCCACAGCATGGGCGGGCTCGCCGCGCGCGCATGGATGCGCCGCCATGGCAGCGCGCGCGTCGCCCGTCTGATCACGCTGGGCACGCCGCACTTCGGCAGCTGGCTGGCCAGCTATGGCAGCGGCCGCAACGCAAGACAGATGATTCCCCCCGGCGATGATCCGGATGCATGGCTGAACCGGCTCGCGGCGTCAGAGACGCTCGCCGAGCGCGAACGCGTGCTGTCAATCTGGTCGCGCCATGACAACATCGTGGCGCCTCAGGTGGCGGCGGTATTGCCGGGAGCAGAGAATGTCGCGCTTGACCTGATCGGCCATGTGGCGCTGGGGTTCGACCCTGCGGTGCTCGACAGGGTGATGCAGGAAATTACTTCAATCCGTCGAAGCAGGTCGACAGCATGAAACCGATGACCTTCTCGTCGTCATACTGCTCGTTGAGGCGCAGGTAATCGACGGTCGGATCGCAGGAGCGCGCATAGATCGTGAACAGCACCACATCAGTCGGCAGGTCCGCGCGGATCGCGCCTTCGGCACGCGCCTTTTCAATAAGCTCACCCATCAGCTCATTGAGGTCCATCAGGCGGCTGATGTAGCGCGTGCTGTTCATCAGCGCATCACGCAGGCTGTTGTTCTCGGCAGGCAAGGTGGGCAGGCCACCCTTCATGCGCGTCTCCAGCGCCCAGCGCAGCACTGACTTCAGCTGCTCGATCGCAGACACGCCGGTTGACATGCTGCGCACATACGCCAGCGTGTTCTCCAGCAGGCGGATCATCGCGGCACCGGCCAGCGCCTCCTTGGAAGGGAAATGCTTGTACAGGCTGGCCTTGGCGATACCGACTTCGGCCGCGACCTCATCCATCGTCATCAGCTCATAGCCTTTTTTTGCCAGCAAGATATTGGTGGCATCGACGATCGCGTTTTCCCGGACGATCAATTGCTGCTGCTTGAACGACAGCTTGGGTTCTGTACTCATCGGTTGCGAATGAGGCTGCACGGTTTTGAACTTTGCCGATTATACGGCAGCCGAATCAGGGACGGCATCTTTATCGTTATGATAATGAAAATTCCCCTGAGAAAATTTTTCCCCTACCTGGCGCAGGTGGCTGCGCTTTTGCTGGCGGGTACGCTGGCACTGCCCGCGCCGGCGGAGGACTTGCTGGACACCGCGCGGCGCGCCGGCTCGTTCACGCAGTTTGTCGAAGCGGTCCGGGTGGCCGGCCTGACCCGGCAACTGAAGGCCGACGGGCCCTATACGCTGTTCATTCCCAGCGACAGCGCGTTCGACAAGCTGCCTGACGGCGAATGGCAGGCGCTGCTGAGAGACCGTGAGCGCCTGTCGCGGCTGCTGCGCTATCACATGGTCGCCGGCCGCTTGAAGGTGGCGGAGGTCAAGCCGGGACCGATGCGCAGCGACCAGGGACAGCCGCTGAAGCTGACCTCGGACAACGGCATGGTGACCGTGAACGGCGCGCGGGTGACAGAAAGCGACCTGGCTGCCGACAACGGCATCATCCATGCGATCGACGACGTGCTTCTGCCACCGGATTGACGCGTACCTGCGGCCGTACCGGCGCCGCTTGCAACGGGACGCTTCGGTTATGATCCGCGCATGAAAAACAACAAGAGACGGGCGCTCTGTGTCTATTGCGGCGCGTCCACCGGGAATGATCCGACGCACGCATCGGCCGCACGTCTGCTGGGCACGCGGATGGCCGAGCGCGGCGTTGCCCTCGTCTATGGCGGCGGACATGTGGGCCTGATGGGCATCATTGCCGACGCGGCGCTGGCGGCCGGGGGTTCGGTCACGGGCGTGATACCTGCAGCGCTGATGTCGACCGAGATCGGTCATCAGCAGTTGACCGAGCTGCACGTGGTGAAGGACATGCACGAACGCAAGGCATTGATGGCCGACAAGGCCGATGGCTTTATCGCGATGCCGGGCGGCATCGGTACGCTGGAGGAACTGTTCGAGGTGATGACCTGGCTGCAGCTGGGCTACCACGCCAAGCCGGTCGGCGTGCTGAACGTGAACGGCTTCTACGATGGCTTGCTGGCTTTCCTCGACACGCAGCGCGAGCAGGGCTACCTGCGCAGCGAGCACCGCGCCTTGTTGATCGAGGACAGTGATCCGGACGCGCTGCTCGACCGCATCGACCGCTTCGAGCTGCCGGAGGGTGTCAGCTATTTCAGCCGGCGCGCAGCGCGCACGCTCGGCCCCTGATGAGGGTCAGGCAGCAGATATCAGGCGCTGAGCGCCTGACGGAAGTCCTCGACCAGGTCCTCGGTATCTTCGATGCCGACCGATACACGGATCAGTGATTCCGCAATCCCCATCGATGCACGGCGCTCGGGCCCCATCTCGTGGAAGATGGTGTGCGCGACCGGTATCACCAGCGTGCGCACGTCACCGAGGTTGCTGGCCGGGACTGCCAGCTTCAGCCGGTTCAGGTAATCGAAGCAATCCATGCCTTCTTTCAGCTCGAAGCTGAACAGACCGCCGCACGCACGGAACAGCGACGCCGCGATCGCATGCTGCGGATGGGATGGCAGGCCCGGGTAGTAGACCGCCGACACGCGCGGATCGTCGGACAACATGTGCGCCAGCGCCAGTGCATTCGATGATTCGCGCTCGATGCGCAGCGCCATCGTCTCCGAGCCCACCGACAGGTGGTGCGCCGCCTCAGGCCCGAGTGCCGCGCCAAAGTCGCGCAAGCCTTTGGCGCGCAGCTGCGCCATGCCCCAGACCTTGGGGTCGAAGCGCTTGTAGTTGTCGGCGATGTTGGGATACCGCGTCCAGTCGAACAGGCCGGTATCGGTCAGGCTGCCGCCCAGTGCATTGCCGTGGCCACCAATGGACTTGGTCAGCGCATTGATGACGATGCCGGCACCCACCGCCTTCGGACGGAACAGGTAAGGCGAGGTCATCGTATTGTCGACAACGTACAGGATGCCGCGCTCGCGGCACAGCTGGCCGATACGCTCAAGGTCGGCCACTTGCGTGCGCGGGTTCGCAATCGTCTCGACGAACACCATGCGGGTGTTTGGCTGCAGCGCCGCTTCGACGTTCGCCGCGCTGGTCGCATCGACGAAGGACACCGGCATGCCTTGCTGTGCGACGGTCTGCCACAGGCTGTTGGTGTTCCCGAACAGGAAAGCAGACGACACCACATGGTCGCCCGCGCGCAACAGGCCCTGCACCAGCGCGCCGACGGCCGCCATGCCGGTGGCGAAACAGAGCGTCGCCATGCCGTCTTCCATGCGGGTGATCTTGTCCTCCAGCGCGGTGACCGTCGGATTACCCTGGCGGCCATAGCGGTAGCCGGGCTTCTTGCCCTGGAAGACCTCGGCCAGTTCGCGCGCATCCTTGTAGCCAAAGGCCACAGCGGTGTGAATGGGCTTGTGCAGCGAACCATGCTCGATCGGCTTCTGCCGATCGCTGTGCAGCACGGTAGTGGTGAATCCGTAGGTCTTTTTTTCGGTCATTGACGGCAACGGCGCTTCGCTTACTCGACGCGCGCGAGGTTCAGGTTGAGCTGGGTGCGCACGGCATCCTCGGCCACAGGTTTGGGATTGGCACGCGCGTATTCGATGCGATCGAGGTAATCCGGCGAAATGTCGCCGGTGACGTACTGGCCATCGAAGCAGGACGCCTCGAATCGCTTGAGCTGCGGGTTGACGTCCGTGATCGACTGTTTCATCGCAGCGATGTCCTGGTAGACCAGCGCATCGGCGGTGATCTCGCGGCACACTTCTTCTTCAGTGCGGCCGTAGGCGATCAGCTCGCTGCGGGTCGGCATGTCGATGCCGTACACGTTCGGGAATTTCACCGGCGGCGCAGCCGAGGCAAAGATCACGCGCTTGGCGCCCGAGTCACGTGCCATCTGCACGATCTCGCGGCTGGTAGTGCCGCGCACGATGGAGTCATCGACCAGCAGCACGCTCTTGCCCTTGAACTCGGAGCTGATCGCATTGAGCTTCTGGCGCACTGATTTGCGGCGCACGCCCTGCCCCGGCATGATGAAGGTGCGGCCGATGTAGCGGTTCTTGATGAAGCCTTCGCGGAAGGTCAGGTTCAGCTTCAGCGCCAGTTCCATCGCCGACGGGCGCGACGAATCCGGGATGGGCATCACGACATCGATGTCACCGCCGGAGAGCTCGCGGCGGATTTTTTCGGCGAGGTGCTCGCCCATTTTCAGGCGGCTTGCGTAGACCGATGCGCCGTCGATCACCGAGTCCGGGCGCGCGAGGTAGACGAATTCGAACGCGCAAGGGTTCAGCGTCGGGTTCTCCGCGCACTGCTGGTTGTACAGCTTGCCATCGTTGTCGATGAAGATCGCCTCGCCCGGCATCACGTCACGCAGGAAGTGGAAGCCCAGGCCTTCGAGCGCGACCGACTCGCTGGCGATGACGTACTCCGGGCCCTTGTCGGAGTCGGAGAAGCCAATGCACAAGGGACGGATGCCATACGGATCGCGGAAAGCAAGCAGGCCGAAACCGGCAATCTGCGCGACCACCGCATAGGAACCGCGCACGCGCTTGTGCAGCGATTGCACGGCCTTGAACAGCGTGCCCGGATCCAGTGACAGGCCGGTGGTGCACTGCTGGATCTCGTGCGCGAGCACATTCAGCAGCACTTCAGAATCGGAATCGGTATTGATGTGGCGGCGGTCGTTCTTGAACATTTCCGCCTTCAGCTGAACCGCGTTGGTCAGGTTGCCGTTGTGCGCCAGCGTGATGCCGAACGGTGCGTTCACGTAGAACGGCTGTGCCTCTTCCTCGCTCGACGAACCTGCCGTTGGATAACGACACTGGCCGATACCGGTGTTGCCTGGCAGCGAACGCATGTTGCGGGTGCGGAAAACATCACGCACCAGGCCGTTGGCCTTGTGCATGCTGAATGTCGATCCGTGATTGGTCGCGATACCGGCAGCGTCCTGGCCACGATGCTGCAACAGCAGCAGCGCGTCATAGATCAGCTGGTTGACCGGGCTGTGGGATACGACACCAACGATGCCACACATGGGTGGACTCCTTCAAAAAACTGCCGGCCCGCCGTTGTACGGTGGGACCGAAACCACTGAAACCTTGCGCCGGGCCGATCAGGCCGGCTGTATCGCGGCCGTGAGGCCCATCTTGCCGAGACGGCTGCGCATCTTGTCCGCTTCATCGCGCGAGCCGAACGGGCCGACGCGTATACGGTAACGCTCACCCTCTTTGGTGCTGACCTTTTGCGAATACGATTTGATGCCCGCTTTCTTCAGACGGTTCTGCAATTCTTCTGCCTTGGCCTTGTTGGCCACCGCGGCGACTTGCAAAATGAAGCGTCCCTTGTCCTTGTCGGCCTTGCTATCGGCCACTTTCTCGGCCTTGGGCTTGTCGGCGAGCTTGTCAGCCGGTTTGTCCGCTGATTTCTCTGCTGGTTTGTCGGCTG